>Ga0114971_10000204_pt1 | contig 37606 bp, 34 predicted proteins | sample M_140625_MF_Meta_FD_87320 | JGI IMG/M metagenome (GOLD analysis project Ga0114971, IMG submission 87320) | Freshwater microbial communities from Lake Montjoie, Canada to study carbon cycling - M_140625_MF_MetaG | ecosystem: Environmental > Aquatic > Freshwater > Lake | place: Lake Montjoie... | reverse complement strand
TTTTTCGGTTGCTGTATTATGAATTAAAATAGGTATAACCAATAATTGAAAAATGGCATTCGTAATATTTAATACGAGCAAGGATGCAAATTGATTAATGGTAGGTAAGTGTAGCTTCATACTAAAAACTATGGCGTATTAATTACTTTAATAGTTAATCCTCCTAATGACCAAGATTCATCACATAGTGGTTCTGGAACATTTTTTTGTACTAAATAATCTCTAAAAGTGATTGTCGCCTTTGATCCTGAATGTTGTATTGTTTTTACAATTTTATATACGGATGTTTTAAAATCATCACCGCCACTACATACGCTTGGCATTTCTGCAAAAGCTCCTGTTTTAGGTGGATTGTTTATGACTCCAAAATAATCTGCTGGATAAGATTGAAATAAACAATAGAGTGGATTACAAGGGGTATTAGAAAAAGTTGAATAAACGATGGTTTTGCCATCTAAAGAAACTTCCCAAATATCTGGACCATCGATGCCCCCAAAATTATTATTGCCATCCCATGTATCATGAAAATGCGGTTCGGAAATTATTTGTATAGCCTTATGTGCAGGTAAATTATCTAAATTAACTGTAAAACCTCCATCATTGTAACGACCTATATACAGTTCCCCTTCATATTTGTATAAAATGGCGCCTGATAATTTTTCAGTAGAGCCCGATTTAAAATTGTTGTTATAGACTATGGTTTCATTATAACCCGATTTTACACAACTATAAAAGCTGCTTATACCCAGAAAAATTGCAATTAATGGCAACTTTGCCATAAAATTTTTACTTTGTAACATAGGTCTTATTTATAATGTTTTAATTAGTAGACTGGGGCAGTCTATTTTTTATAAAGCTTCGCCCCTCTTAGTCCCATTTTTGATACGCAACTGACTAAAAAACAAAGGTTTATTTATATATAACAAAAATATTCAAAATAATTTAGAACCCCCTTAAAAAGGGGATTAAATTAACTCTATTTTAGAGGGTTTTGGCCCTCATTTGTTTAATGGGTGGGGATTACCTAGAAAGCCTATAAATAGTTAAGGCTGCGCGCTTTATGAGATAAGGCAATTCTTTGAGGTTGATGACTTCGCCAGGGGCGTGGGCGCCTCGGCCCGAGGCGCCTAATCCATCGATGCAATCTACATAAGCCGCTATATAAGAAATATCACCTGCACCGCGGGATCCTGGGTCACCGGCAACGGTGCCCCCCACGCCCATATCCTTCGTAACGCCACTTATTACATCGAGTACTTTATTATTACCTTCTGTAGGAGCCATACTTGGAATGCCATCTTCAAAATGGATAGTGGCTTTGGTGCCTGTTAAACTATTATCTACAATGGCTTGCATTTTTTTTCTGGCATTTATTTTTTGTTCCTCTGTTAAAAAACGAAGATCGCCCGTAACAGTTACTGCAGGAGAAATAATATTTGATTTACCGATAGCCGTTCCGGTGGCTTTGGTTTCATCATAATTCATTTCTGATCCACCAATAAATACACCAGGATTAAATGTTAAATATTTTTCGGTGCTTAGTTGTACTCTAAATTCATTTACAATTCTTGCTGCTTCATAAATAGCACCATAACCTGCACTTGGTGTAAACACGCCCGAGCTATGTCCTGTTTTTGCTTTCACATCTAAGCGCCAACCACTTGCACCTCTTCTTGCAGTTGCAACAGAATTTAATCCATTCGCACCTTCAAATGCTAAAGCGATATCTGTTTGTTTAGCAGTTTCTATAAAATCTCCTCTACTTACTTCTCTCGGATAACCTGCGTGTTCTTCATCACCTGTTAAGTAAGCAATAATATCGGTGTTCTTAAGCAAACCCTCTGCCTGTAAGGCTTGTAGGGCAATAATCATTACCACATCTCCTCCCTTCATATCATTTACACCTTGACCCGTTGCAGTAGAATCATTGATCATCGTAAACGGATTCGCAGGCATGTCTGGTTCAAATACAGTATCTAAATGTCCTATTAGAAAAAGTTTTTTTCCTTTTTTTATTTTCGCATTATCAAATCCAGTACTCGCTACTAAATGACCAGCTCTGCGTAAAGAGTCTGGCATAGGGATCCACTTTGTTTTAAAATTTGCTTTCTCAAATTCACGAGAAAAAATTGCACCCACTTTTTTAACGCCTTCCATATTTAATGTGCCGCTATTAATATTAACCGATTCTTTTAATAATGCAATAGCTCTTGGCATATTCGCATCTATATAGTCCATTACTTTTTGTTCTTCTTTACTCAATGCATTAACCGTTTTAAGCGATTGCGCATTTACTGTTGTAAGTGTAGTTAAAACAAAAAATAGAAATGTAAGCGTTGTTAGAATTATTTTATTCATAGCAGAGTATTTAAAAAGGTAATTGATATCGCATTTGACGATTCAATATACATAATTTTACCGCTACTCCACCACTCCTTCTGTAATAATAACATCGCTTAAGGCGCCGGTACAAACGCCTTTAATGGTAATGGTTTCGCCCACTTTTTGAGTAAGTGGCGTGGTGCTTATTAAAGTAACCGATACATTAGAAAAAGAATCGGCGCGACCTATGATAACTATAATTTTTCCTTCCTGATTTTTATCGATACTCACAATAATACCTGTTACCTCAATGGCTTTATTTAAGTACTTACTATTCGCTTCTTTTTCATTAGCCTGGAATTGTGCACTTAATGAATCTGCAACGATCACAATTCCTTTTTCAGATTGCACATTACGGTGATGCGTTTTAGAATATACAAAAACATAATAATAGCCTCCCAATGCAGAAATGGCTACTACTGCAATTGCATAAATTAATTTTGTCATTTTTCGCATGGCTTTTGTGTATTCTTAAAATTAAATGATTACCACTTTATATTCTTAAGTTCTTTTGGTTTTTTTAAAGTAAACACCCTAGATATATTAAATCCAAATCTTAAATCTCCTTTTCCCCAACTTCCCGATGTTTCATTTATAAAAGTACGTTCGGTCATACCTGTTGAATTAGATACATGTAATTGAAACACATGGCCCCCTGTTTCTATGTCAACCCCTACTGATAATGGATTATAATAGCCGTCTAATTTATTAAATCGATAAAAATATTCTGTCGTAATGTTTACACGCTTACTCACCCTTTGTCTAAATCCTAGCCCTAGTGAATAAAAATCATTGGGGATAGTGCTATTGTCTACCATATTATAATGTATCATAGTAGGTGTAACCTGCATGGAAAAATAGTCATTGAACTTACTAGCTAGTAAGAATTGATGTGCAAAGGAAAACTTATCAGAAATATATGGCGTATAAGTGGTGGTGGTTTCTTTTAATGACTTAAAGATGGCTGTACCTGCATAACTTAAACTAAAAGGAATAACCCTTGCACCTTCTTCTTGTCTTATAATTCTATATTTTACAAAAGCATCAAATTGTTTTTCAAAAGTGCTACGTCCAATTCCAATCATTAATTTTTTAGTGACGCCATAATCAAGCCCAATGCGCATAGTAGCTTGGTCTAACCCGAAAAAATTGTATCCACCTTGATTAATAGCGCCAAAGCGATGTAAGATTCTAAAATCTAATACCCCTGCTCCCGCATTTTCAATGGACTGGCCATTCACTATTCGTGTTGATTTAAAAATGCCTGTTACAATATCCTGTGTTGTAGTAGTGGTGGAATCTGCAAATAAATCAATGGGCTGCGTTTGTGCACTTACATTGAATTGTAAAACTATACATAAGAAACCTATACTTAACGAACGTAAAAACATATTCTTAGTTTTGATATTTACAATTCACTTTTATTTTTGCCTCACTAGCAATTTTTTCTCCAATATATAATCCCTTAATGCCATAGTCTTTTATTTTTACACTAAACTCGCCAGTAATAGTAGGCTTCCCGTCTTGTACTTGCAAGAACCCACTGGTGGCAACCTTTTGAGCAGTTCCATGAATGGTTAAATTGCCCTCTATATCAATAGGGTAATTACCGTCTTTTGTAAAGGTTATTTCTTTTATGTTTTTGATATAGCCTTTAAAGTCGGCTTTGGGAAACTGTGTAGATTCCATATAATTCTCATTAAAATGGTCTTCCATTAATTGATTCTCGAACTTGAACCCCTTTATTAATACGCCAAAAATTATTTGACCTGTTGCATCTACAAATTTAGAATCTACTTGATTATTCACTGCTGCAATTTTTTCAATCCCTCCTGTAGCATTAAAAAAGAGTTGACCCGTTTTAGTTGCATACACTTTTTGTGCAGTTACATTTTGTAAACTTCCAAACTGCATTCCCATCATCATTAATAAGAGAATTACAATTTTTTTTATGGTTGAATTTTTGATCATATTATTTATCTTTTTTAATTATTGATAGCCCCTTTATTAATCCACACTACTATTTTATTAATAGTACACACATCTAATTTTGCCATATTCTTTGGCATAGGAGAGGCCTTACCATTTTGTAATATAGAATTGATAAATCGGCCATCTGTTATATAGGGCTTTAGCGTTGTATAACTATTTAGTAAAATACCTCCCCCACTTAAATTGGCCGTTGTGGCATCATGACAGCTATAGCATTTGGAAACTAATATACTTGTTATGGTGGTGCTATAGGTAATATTAGTAGTATCGCAAGTGGGAATAGCTACCTGCGGATACACTTGGTCTTTCTTATCATAATAACAAGAAGTAAATGTGGTCATTGCAATACATGCAATAGCTATTTTAAAATGATTGCGCATATTATTGAGGATAGCCTTTTTGTATCCACTTTTGAATTTGGATTATTTTACAATCAACCATTTTTGCAGATGGCGGCATTCTTTTAGAAGCGACTATGGTGCTTGCATAATTTATCGCATTTAAAAATACAGAGGTATTTGCCGTGATATACGTTTTAGCACTTGCGTAATCTCCTAAATAAATATTTGCAGAGCCTGGTTTCGTGCCATGACAACCACCACAATTTGTAGAAATAATGGTTTGAATGGCTCCAGCATAAGTAAAGTTGGTTGTATCACATACATTGGTACATTGAGTATTAAGTGCACCTTGATCAATCCATTTTTTTATAAGGGCTATATGTGTAGCGGTCATTTGTGGGCTGGAGCGTGGTGGCATACCATTCCCTATGATGGTATAAAACTTACTACTTGTAGCATTTTTTGCTCTAATTCCATTCATCAAATGTCCATAGTCGGTGGTAATGACACTTTCTCTATGGCTACCCGCATCGTGACATCCAGCTGAACCGCAATAACTTACATATAGAGGCAATACATCGGTATTAAAACAAATCGTATCAGAAACGGGTGCTGGTGTACCGCCTGCAGGAGTAGTAGGACTACCTCCTGGAGGTGTTACTACTACAATGGGATCTAATGACAAACCAGCCTTGACCGTAATAATATCATGCTGACATGCAGTAAATAAAATACTACTTAGAAATAGGATGCTTGTATGAAATAGTATTCTACGCATGTTGATGTAAAAATCTGATTTTTTGTATTGCTACAAAATTACAAAATTGGATGTTAAGTAATTTATAATACATAGGAAAAACAGATGTTAGTTTGCGTAATTAAAATTGTATTACAAAATCTTAGTGTCATAGGTTAATAATAGATAATTTGTTTTTCGTAATCTTTAGGTTCTTTATTTATCAAACTGTAATGGAACATTAATTTTTACACTAAAATTACGGCCCATATTATACACCCCTGTTCTACCTGTTAATACATTCTGTGCAGTATATTTTAATCTACTTAGATGATTCTGATAAGCAACATCGGTAAGGTTTTGCGCAACTAAAGCGATACTAAATAATTGCTTCCCCTTTTTATTTACATGCGTACCAGCGCCTATATTGATTAAAGTATACCCTGGAGTTTTGGTTTCTGTATTATAGCCCGTGAATGGATTATTTTGAGTGGCTACATTATCAAATTGTAATGATGCGTAGGTATTAGAAAATTGATCATTATTTTTTTGAAGCTCATATCTTAATTCTGTAATCCAGCGCATACTCGGAATAGTAGGTAAATTAATACTTCCTGCTAATGCTTTTTTAAATGTTCCATTTACAATAGACACTGTATTTTCAATATGTAAACCATCTAAAGGATGTGGGTGTATATCTAAATTAAATTCAGCACCAATTAGTTTTGCATCTTGTTGATTATACGCAAACGCAAAATATTCTTTTCCTTCTGGACCAGTAAGAATAGAGTCGGCTCCATGTGCGCCAATTAATTTTTGATAAAATATATAGTTGGTAACATTATTATAAAATGCATTACCAGTAAAAGAAATATGTTCGTTGCTCCATTCTAGGCCTGCATCAAATTGTAAACTTTTCTCCGAAGCCAAATTGGTATTTCCATATTCATATCGATTGGTACCCTCATGTGCGCCATTGCTACCCAGTTCAGATAAATTGGGCGCGCGGTATCCGCGTGCAATATTAAATTTAAAAATTAAATCATCAGTGGCTTCATAGGTCATTCCAATGGATCCTGCGATGTCGCCATAATTTTTTTGTAGCCCATTAAATTCAATCCCTTTTTTATCTATTCTAGCACCGCCGCTCCAATTAAATTTATCGATATGTTTTTGCGTATAAAAAAACAAGCCTACTTCCACCGATTTGTATTCGGGGATTAAAGCTTCTAAGCCTTTATTTTTATTTTCTTGCTGTAATCCATTCACTCCAATAGTATGTTTCCAATTATTTGTTTCTGGTAATAAATATTGAAAGGAATAATTAAGCGTGCCTAAATCAAAATACAAACTCTTTTCAGTTGGATCTATTACATTGCCAAACTCTTGTCTTTGATTGCGTTGATAAGCTATATTGGCTTTTAATTTTCCTGTGCCCCAATTAATACTATTATCTAAAATGTATTTAGTGTGTTGTATATATTGATAAGGCACATTAGGCGTGGTAGCATTAAAGTCTGCATCAGTTGCCACAGCTTCTTCTACGTTTCCGTTTATATTGACAGGTTTTACAAAGGCTCCACTCGCATTGCGTTCGCCTTCAATCATTCCCAATTTTTGACTAAACTTATTAATGATTAGATGACTATAGCCCCATTCTTTTTCTATCCCTAGAAATCCGCCCCCATTTAATTCATTATACTTTGAATTATATACATAGCCATCATATTTATTTTTATAATCTGATGCTTTTTTAGAAGATGCGTTCAATCCCCATACCAAACCATTATTATTACCTGCTAAGTCGAAGTGATAACCTTGTAAATTATTATTAGATTGATAATTGCTAAAAACATTTCCTCTAATAGCACCTTCAGCTACTGGTAAATTAGATATGATATTGATGACGCCTGATAAAGCTTCACTACCATAAATAATAGAAGCGGGCACTTTTAATACTTCTGTTCTGGTTACATTGTATTCATCTATCTCAATACCGTGTTCGTCGCCCCATTGTTGACCTTCTTGTTTTACACCATCATTTAAAACCACCACTCTATTATAGCCCAGTCCTCTTATAATTGGTTTTGAAATAGCCGGGCCAGTACTTAATTGTGTCACGCCAGGAGTTTTGGAAAGCGCATCAATAAAGTTGGTAGAAACGCCTTTGAAAAAATCTTCTTTCTTGATGATACTTATGGGTGTAGGTGTTTTTTTACTAGAGGTAGTGCGTAAAAAACTCGTAACGGTTACATTGGTATTCTCTACTACTGCATGATTTAAGGCAAAATCTTTTTCAGTATTTTTTTCAATGGTGAGCGTTAAAGTTAACAAGCTATAGCCAATATAGCTTACTTCTACAATATAGGTGCCTGGTGTTATACTAATTTGATAAATGCCTTTATCGTTGGTGACTACCCCTTTTTTTAATTCTGGGAAATAGACGGAAGCCCCTTGTAATAGTTGGCTGTTGGTTTCATCAGTAATTTTACCTGATAGCTGAACCGTCTTTGCTATAGGTATAGCATTTGCTGATGGTTGCCAAGCAAGAAATGTGAAAAATAATATAGAAAAAAACCTAAACATAAAATACAATTAAATTCGAAGTGATGGAAGAAATTGAAATTTTAAAGTTTACCTAATAAAATAAATTAGTAAGTAACGCTTTAAAATGCTGCCAATAACAAGGAGAAAAATAAATTAACTAAAACGCTAACCGATTTTACAATTGGCTTTTCGAATTAAAAATTTATTTCAATTCGAAATCACTATACGGCAGGAGGGCCCCTAGAATCTAATGTATGTCTATTGTTAGAAAAATAAAAAGCAACTAAATGTGTATTGGTTGCTGCTATAACAATGGGATGTATTAATTGAATGGTAATCGTAAAATCTGTAAATGGAGAAGCTGCTACTAAATTATCATGCGAACAATGAATGCTTGCATTTTCAACTTGATCAATAGGTAAATCCTTATGAACATCACACCTTATTTTGTCGGCATGTTTTGCAACTATATCGTGAATAGTTTTTTGCGAGGTAATGCTAAATGCAAAAACGAGTAGCATTACTACCGCTAAAAATTGTCGTATGTTTTTCTGATATAGCATTATGAAATTTCAGTATGAAGTACAAAAACAGGTTCTGAATACCTTAAAGTTACGCCAAGTTTGCTATAATTCAAAAGCTAGTATATGGATGGCCCCACTGGGTGTTCTGCAGTAAATGGATACCCAATTAATTTTGATATAGTGGCTGCCAATTGCTTTTGAAATAGTTGTTGGTCCTTGGTTTGTTCTCCCAATGGGCCAATTTTTTTAACATCTGGGCCCAATAAAGCAAACCAAATACTTGAAGCTCCTTTGACATCAGCGCCATGATCGGTCCAATCATTTCCAAAACCGCGACCATGATCGGTGGTTACTAATATATAAGTATTGTCTTTATAGCCTGGGGTAGTTTGAGCCCAATTCCAAATATCTCCAATCCATTCATCTACTTGATGTACAGCATCTAAATAATTACTGTAATTCCCATGATGTGCCCATTCATCAGTTTCTCCATAACTAATATACATGGCCTTCGGTTGTTTCGTTTTTAAATAATGCATCGCCTGATAATGGGTGAACACATCCAAACATTCCACTTCTTTAAAGGGCTTATAACTATCTTTTAATAAAGAAGATAGTAAGTCAGTGGTAGCATCTTTAAGTATGCTACTAAAAGATTCAAAACCATTAATTACAGGAAAACCAGAAACTGATTCATTTAAAATTCTATCATATGCATCCCATGCTCCAAAGGCAACTACTTTTCCTTGATAGGGTTTTTGTTTATTTAAAAAAGCTAACACATTAGAATGAGGATTCGGCGGATACTCATTTGAATTAATGGCTGTATCAGGATAACCTGTAAATATTTCATTATAGCCTGGATAAGAGAACCAATAAGGGTTGGCAACATCAACTTTATTTTCTTTATTTCTATTGCCATACAATTGACCCTGACTTGTAACGGTGTTCCAAAAAAATGGCATCAATAATTTTTGTCTTTCACTAATAGTATTCGCTCCATATTTTTTATAGATATAACTACTATCTCCATGATTAAATTTTGATTGATTGGCAATATCAAAATTCATTCCGTTAAAAACTTCCTGCCATCTAAAACCATCTGTTGTAATAATAATTAAGTTAGGCGCATTTGTATTGGCTTTTGCATTACTATTAGTTTGTGCATGCATTTGTACAGAAACAAATAATTGTATTATCACCAATGCAATAAGGAAGGTTGTTGTTGAATCACATTTGTGAGAGATGATTTTAATTTTCATGAGGTTCCTTTAGATGCAGTAAAGGTAATTATTTAGCATCGATTATTTATATTTTATAGGTATAAATAACTATTTAATAATGAGCATTAAACGAAAGATATTGACGCTCTTAAAGTTTTAGGTTCGTAAAAATTATAAAATATGAAAAACAAATCTAAATGGGTGCATTATTTTTATTTGCTAATGCTTTCGGGTGCTTTATTGACATCCTGTGCTAAAGAGTCTGCTATTGTAGACCCCAATCTAGCAAACGGCAATACAATAGTTAATATAGAAAGTATAGCGGATAATATATTAACAGACTCTCTCTTTGTAAATCTAGTGAGGGATTTTGATAGCGAAGGTAAAAAACTTCAATCATTAAAATTGGACAGTCAATTAGTCATTCATTCAAACACATTATTAATGAAAAGTATACTAACATTTTTTACGAATCAAAAAGATTATAAAAATTTAAATTCAGTTGATAAATTAAAAGCGCTTAATTATATTGCTGCATCAGTAAAATCTAAAAACTATTTAGCGCAACATCCCAATATTATAAACTTATATAAAAAGGAACTCAGTGCTAATATAGATAATAGAATATTTTCTAATTCAAACACAAGTGTAAATAAAAAAGTGCTAAGAATTTCTGATGAAGATATTATAGATTGTGCTATTCAAACGGCCTTAGCTGCGTTGAGTGGTTATGGAGAGGCATTGGATGATATTGGAATATTAATGAGAGGTGGATTATCGGGTAGTTTATTAATTGATATGGGTATGGATATTTTTAAAAAAGCCTCGCCTTGGTGGAAAGTTGCTACTATAGTTCTTACATTTACGCTATGTGTTTATGGAAAATAAAATTATATACTATTTAAATTAATTATTATGTTTAAATCTTTTAAGAATCAAGTCATCTATATTTTTCTATATTTTATATTATTTAATACTGATAATTTAAAAATATTTGTATTTGCTTTTTTTGTTACTCTTTTAGAACTTATTTATAACTTCCATCTAGCTTTTACCATTGCAACAGCTATCAAAATTGGAGAGGGAGAAAATAAAATAACTGAAAAGATGCATAAAAGAGTAAACCGCGGATTGATTATCTGGGCTATTTTAGGCTTAGGGATGCTGTTATACGTTTTGTATAGAAAACAGGAAGTCTGGTTGGTCCTGTTCAACTAGTAAAGTTTTGGATATTAACCATATGATTTTGAACCTTTTAGCCTTTTTAATGTTAATGTAATAGATTGATTCACAAAGAATTAATTTGGAATTAGGTAATTAATACTTAATTTTGATGTTTAAACAACGAAATATATAAATATTATGAAATTATTAGATGCATTACAATGGCGTTATGCTGTTAAGAAAATGAATGGAACAAAAATTCCTACTGAAAAATTAGATACCATTATAGAAGCAACTCGCTTAGCGCCTAGCGCTTTTGGTTTAACTCCTTATACAATTATTGTTGTAGAAGATGATGAAACAAGAAAAAAATTACAACCTGCTTTTTATAATCAATCACAAGTGGTGGATGGATCTGCAGTAATTATTTTTGCAGTATGGAATACTATTTCTGAAAAAGAAGTAGCAGAATACATGCAAGATATTGCTGACCAAAGAGGTGTACCGGTTGATTCATTGAAAGATTTTTCTGGTTACATTAATGGCTCATTAAAAAACTTAACGCCAGAACAAGCAAGAGTTTGGGCTGATAAGCAAGCTTATATTGCTTTAGGTTTTAGTTTAGTAGCTGCTGCTGCTGAACAAATTGACGCAACTCCTATGGAAGGTTTCGCACCTGATGCAGTAGATGAAGTATTAGGTTTAAAAGCGATGGGCTTACATAGCGCTGTAGCATTAACTTTAGGTTACCGTGATGCGGCGAATGATTATTTAGTGAATGCTAAAAAAGTTAGAAGAGCACATTCTAAATTAATTATTAAAAAATAATTAATTTACTATCTTATAAGATTCAATTAAAAAGCCCCTCGAAATTTCGAAGGGCTTTTTAATAAGTGCTATTTTATATTTACATAATTTAATCGGCTTTCATCACCGCAGATCTTGGTCCAATTCCATTTTCATTAAAAGCTTCTATTTGAAAATAATAATGATCATTTTTTTCTAGTGCCGTGCAGTAGTATTCACTTACGCCATAAACCATTACACTATTGTATAATTTATGAGGATCACTGCCGAAATAAATATGATACCCAGTGGCATTAGGGTTCACCGCCCATTTTAACCAAGCGTTTCTTCTTTCACTATCCCCTCTTAAGGGTACAAAATTTTGTACTGCACCTGGATGAACGCCTGTGCCTTTTCCAAATACACGTAATCCGCTTATCGCAAATTTACCCGTTGGCATATGAATATTAACCATTTTAATATAACGCGCTTGAATGGTTTTGGGTAAGACTACATAATCATGTGGCACATCGGTTTTGTTTTTTGATTTATCTATTATCAATTTCCATGTCTTCGCATCATCGGATGCAAAAATTTGATATTGATGATAAGTCGTTAATTGCTTCCCCATTAATTCAACACCTTCATCGGCATAATTTACTTGAATGGCTTCAATGGTGCTTTTATTTCCTAAATCGGTTTGTATCCACTCTCCTACATTGGCAGTTGTAGCAGACCAATATGTTTTTAAATTTTCATCCACAGCATTGTTTGCAGTAAAGGCACTTAAGGTAGAAGACACTTGTACGGGTTTATTATAATTTAATAACATCCACCCAGTAAATTGAGAAACATCGTGATTGGCAGCCGCGTGTGGTATATAATGTGGATAGTCTCCGTAGGAAGTATTGCTATATAAAATACCATCGGTATCTATTTGTGCTGGCCATATACCATTGCGTCTTTCAAAATTATTTTTTACAGAAATGGCAATGGTTGAGATATGCCACCATTGTTTATAAATATCTTGATAGGTCGCGCCATGTCCCGCTCCTCGAGCAAAGCCGCCGGGTTTATAAGAAAATGGATTGTGTTTTTGATACGTAAAAGGTCCTAATGCTTTATCACTCACATAAACGCCATCCCCATAGCCACTGAATTCTGTACCGGGTGCGCCATATTGTAAATAATATTTTCCATTTTGTTTATTCATCCAAGCCCCTTCCATAAAGGGTTTCAAGAATGTATTGTCTTGGTGTTCACCAAATCTTTCCCAACCATGAATACTATCCACTAAATGAATTAAAGATTGTCGTTCTCCAATAGGTGCAAAAGTTTTTCGATCTAACTCTTGTCCATAGATAGGATAAAAATTACTTGAGCCATGATAGATATACAATCGGTTATCATCATCTAAAAATAATCCTGGATCCCATGCGCCTACTTTAAAACTATCCACTGCAATATGCCAATCATCTTTTGTGGGATTAGTACTATACCATAGTGAAAAGTTTTTTTCGTAGGTAGAACCAATGACTAATAAACTATCCCCTAGTACAACACTGGCTGGCGCACATAATTCATCATACACGCCGTTCCAGGGTCTTAAAAATTTACGAGAAATAAATTTCCAATCTTTCATATCACTACTCCACCAATATCCCCATTGATTGGTACTGAATAAGAAATATTTATTATCATACACAGAAATAATAGGATCGGCTGTTGCGCGGTGCTTTCCATTTTGTACAAAATTGGGAATAGGGCAATAACCATAATCGATATTAATCGGGTTACAATAAGTTGCTTGTCTATCGGGAATTGTAGCACTCATTGCCGGTTTTTGAGCTATTACGCTTTCACTAAACATGCCATTAAATAATACACCATTAAATAGCATGGCCACTAAGAATAATATCCTTTTCATAATTACCATTTTGAAGAATAAATATACTATTTATATACATCTAGAACTTAGAAAAAAGACTAAGCTTAGAGAAGGGTTTCATAGCGTATAAATACTTGAATTTCAATTAAATAAACTACTTATTTTCGGTTTTGGAAGGTATTAAGAAAAAATAAAAATGAAAACATAATAGTAATTATGCGCATAAATTTAAATAATACGTATCTTTATAAAATATTATATACTGATACTATGAAAGCAAGATTAAATATAACCATTGAAGCTCCTCTTTTGAAAGAGGTAAAAAAAATTGCCGCTAAAAAAAATATAAGCGTTTCTGAAATGGTAGAAAATTATTTTGAAATTATTACTAGACCAAAGAGAAAATTGCTTACCGAAATTTTGGACAAATTACCAAAAGTGAATATTCCAGAAAATAAAAAGTTAAGTGAATTATATTACGAAGAAAAAATGAAAGAATACAAAAATGAGCAATAAGATATATATAGATGCAAATGTAATTTTAGATTATTGCTTAGACAGAGATGGGAAGTCAAATGCAAAAATAATATTAGATGCCATAAGTAATGGGGATGCTAGAGGATATATAAGCGGTTCAATAGTACATATTTTAAGTTATTTTCTTTTGAGAGTTTTTGGAGTAGAAAAAACAAAAGAAACTATTTTAGCAATTATAGAAGATTTTGAAATTATTGATATGCCAAAAGAAAATATAATTCAATCCTTACATTCTAAAATGAACGATATCGAAGATGCGCTGCAATATTATGTTGCACTTCATCATAATATGAACTATTTTATTTCCAATGACAAACAATTAAAAAAAGAAGGATTAACTACCCTGCCTGTTTTAAAACCGTCGGATTATATAAAAGAATTTTTATAATAAATTATTTCCCTTCCTTCATCCAATTTTTAAAGGCTGTATAATTAGCAGCTAAAGGAATAGAAATCTTTTTCTTATCTAATAAAAATTTAACCGAATCGGGTATAGCAATAGTTTGCCCAATGGCTTCTTCCACTACATCTGGAAACTTTACTGGATGCGCGGTTTCTAATATTATAGCGTTACGACTATTAGTATTATTTTCAGCGTTTGAACTTGTATTATTCTTTTCTAAATTGGCTAAGTAAATTTCAGCTGCTGCAAAGGCTACTGCCCCATGTGGGTCTAAGGTATAGTTATTGGTTTTATATACTCTAGCAATAGTGGCTTTGGTGGTAGTATCATCAATACTATAGCTTGATAGCGCCTTGGTTAAGGATGGAAAATTATTTTCAAGTATTTCCATAATACGCACAAAATTACTTGGATTGCCTACATCCATTGCATTAGAAACGGTTGCTATCGCTGTATGTATTTCATATTTTTCTGTAGCTAAATACCTTGTCACTACATCATTTGCATTACAGGCTGCTACAAAATGTCCTAAGGGTAAGCCGCTTGCCTTCGCCATCATGCCTGCACATATATTTCCAAAATTACCACTAGGTACCACGATATTCATTGGTGGGTAATAACCGTTTGCATCTTGCTGGGTAGCCACCCATTGCTGCCAAGCAAAGAAATAATATAATTGTTGTGGCAACCATCTTGCTACATTAATAGAATTGGCAGATGTTAAATTAAATTGCTCGTTTAATAATGGATCCATAAAAGCCTCTTTCACTATTGCTTGACAATCATCAAAACTTCCCTCTACTTCTAAGGCTGTAATATTTTGACCACAAGTAGTTAATTGTAATTCTTGTATGGGACTTACTTTTCCTTTCGGATATAAAATAATTACATTCACCCCTTCTACTCCTAAAAAGCCATTCGCAACAGCACCTCCTGTATCTCCGCTAGTAGCCACTAATACGGTAGTCGGTTTATTGCTAAAATTAATTTCTGTATGAGGCTTAGCTATTTTTTCAGCTTCTTTACTTTTTTGTTTTGAATAATATCCTAAGCACCTGCTCATAAATCTTGCTCCTACATCTTTGAATGCTAAAGTAGGTCCATGAAATAATTCAAGAGATGAAATAGTATCTGTAATAGGCACTAATGGGAAATCAAAGTTTATTGTTTCTGCACAAATTTGTTGTAAGGATGCATCGTCAATCGTACCACCCACATAAGGTTTCATGACTTCAAAAGCCAAACTGGCTTTATCTAAGGTTTTAAATCTTTCTATTTGCGCAGCTGTAAATTTTGGAATCTCTGTAGGAAAATACAATCCTTTATCAGGTGCCTGCCCTGTAATGGCGGCCGTTCTAAAATCTACATTAGGGGCTTTTTCTCCTAAACTGTAATACTGCATGTTCTGTTTATATTATTCCTAAGGTTATTATACTTAATGTTTTCTGCTACGCTGCAATCTCTACTCCAGCTTGGTTTATAGTGGTAACATATGTATGATGTGGTAAACCCATTCCATCATATAATTGTTTCATTTCTTTTTCAACGGCTACTGCTATTTCCTTTGTTTTACTTAACATAAATATAGAAGGTCCTGAGCCAGAAATACCACCACCCAAGGCACCTGCTTGTTTACAGGCTAATTTTAAAGCATCAAAGCCTGGAATTAAAATAGAACGAACGGGTTCAATAATTACATCTTCTAAAGATCTGCCAATTAATTCATAATCTGATTTCATAAGACCTGCTACCAAACCTGCAATATTCCCCCATTGTTTGATGGCATCTTTTAATAATACTTGTTGTCTTAATATACTTCTTGCATCTGCCGTTCTTACTTCTATTTGTGGATGTACAATTGTTACATATAATTGCGGTGATGGTAAGGCGATTATTTCTAAAGGGAAGATAGAACGTACCAAAGTAACGCCACCAAAAATACAAGGTGCAATATTATCGGCATGTTTTACCCCTGATGCAAGTTTTTCACCATTCATTGCAAAGCGCACCAAATCATCTTTAGAAAAAATATTACCTAATAAATGATTGGCTCCCACTACTGCTCCTGCGGAGCTTGCTGCGCTTGAACCTACACCACTACCGGGTTTGATGAGCTTATTTATTTTAACTTCAAACTTAATTGCAGAAACACTTTGTTGTTTTGTTTCGAGACTGTGTGCTGTATTGTTGTTATTGATTCTTTCTTCGTATTCTTCTATTAACGCAAGTAAGGCTGCGCCCGCTACATTTTTTTCTGGATCTGTAGGTAAATTATATTCATCTATATTAATAATAGTAATGCTAGGTTCGTTATTTACTCTTGGCATCCATCTCATTTCCATTTCATCATAGGGATTGTTCACAGCAAAGCCCAAAATATCAAATCCGCATACCATATTGGCTACGGTAGCTGGGGCTTTTATTTTGATCCATTGATTTTGAGGAAACATTTAAATGCTATTTAGGATATTAATAAGACTTTATTTTTTTTAACTGATATTCTTTAAAATAATTAAATCTTTATTTAATACAATTTAACATTATTTTATTAAACCCTTGCTGCTCTTATAATGTCTGCAAATACGCCCGATGCGGTAACATCTGCGCCTGCACCTGCTCCTTTCACCACCATCGGCAATTCTGGATAACGCATGGAGTAAAATAGTACTAAATTGTCTTTGCCATATAAATGATAAAAATCTGAACTTGGCTCAATATGTTGTAAGCCTACTTTCGCCTTTCCTTTTCCATCGGCTGCATTTTCAAAACTGGCCACAAATTTTAGTTTGCAATTTTTAGCAGCCGCCGCTTCATATATTTTTTTGAAATGCGGTTCTTGCTTTTCCATTTCTACATAAAAATCTTCTACCGTACCATTAAAACAACTTGCAGGTAAAAAACTTTCATTTGCGATATCTGCCATTTCAATTTTATGGCCTGCTTCTCTTGCCAATATCATTATTTTTCGCATAACATCGGTGCCGCCTAAATCTAATCTTGGATCGGGTTCTGTATATCCTTCTGCTTGCGCTTGTCTTACTATTTTTGAAAAAGGGATAGTGCCATCATAATTATTAAATACATAATTAAGTGTGCCTGATAAGACTGCTTCTATTCTATTAATATTGTCTCCGCTTCTTATTAAATCATTTAAAGTGCCAATAATGGGTAAACTCGCTCCTACATTGGTTTCAAATAAGAATGCAGCATTAAATTCTCTAGCCAACGACTTTAATTTTGCATAATGTTCATAGGGCGAAGAGCAGGCAATTTTATTACATGCCACAATGGATACAGCTTTGCCTAATAATTGCATATAAACATCTGCCACCGTTTGATGCGCTGTTACATCTACAAATACACTATTACGTAAATTGTTTTCAAGTATTGTAGTAACGTAGTTCGTAATATCGCCAGTGGGTGCAGCTGCTAACTGATCTCGCCAATTGCTTAAATCTATTCCTTCAACATTTATTACTTGCTTCTTACTATTAGCAATACCCACAATATTTATTTGTAAACGTAAAGTGGCTTGTAAATAAGGTACTTGTTTTTTTATTTGCTCTATTAATTTTCCACCTACATTACCCGCTCCGGCAATATATACATTGACTTGCTTATAAGAGGTTTCAAAAAATTCTTCATGTAATACGTTAATCGCTTTGCGCACATCCTGTGTAGCAATGACTGCTGAAATATTTTTTTCAGAAGATCCTTGTGCAATGGCTCTTACATTAATTCCGTTTCTACCTAATACACCAAACATTTTACCACTTACCCCTGGGTGGCTTTTCATTTGCTCTCCTACCAAGGCTAAAATGGAAACATCTTTCTCTATTATTAGAGGCTCCACTTTATGTGTTTTTATTTCTTGCTCAAACTCAGCATCTACTGCTATTTTAGCTTGATGCGCATCTTGTATATTAATGCCCACACAAATAGAATGCTCTGAAGAACTTTGTGTGATTAAAATGATATTGATTTGCTTTTTGGCTAGCGCGTCAAATAATCTTTTTGAAAAACCTGGTATACCCACCATGCCACTACCTTCTAAGCTTAACAAACAAATATCTTTAATACTTGATATACCTCTGATAAAACTTTTATCGGCAGGTGATTCATTTTTGATGATAGTGCCTGCATGTGCTGGATCAAATGTATTTTTTATCCATACAGGAATATTTTTTTGCATGACCGGCTGTATGGTGGGAGGGTAAATAACCTTCGCTCCAAAATGCGATAATTCCATTGCTTCTTGATAAGATATTTCAGGAATTTCTTTCGCGTTTTGTACCATGCGCGGATCGGCAGTCATCATTCCACTTACATCTGTCCATATTTCTAAAGCAGAAGCTTGTAAGGCTGCTGCAAAAATGGCCCCTGTATAGTCTGAACCTCCACGACCCAGTGTGGTCGTGTTTTCTGCAGCATCAGATGCTACAAAACCTGGCGCTATATATAAGTCAAACTTATTTTCAGGTAAAGCAAAATAAGCAGCAATGGTTGAATAGGTTAGTTCCTTATCTACCACTGCATTAAAATAATTTGAATTCGTTTTTATTAATTTGCCTGCGTCAAGCCATTGTTGTTTGATACCCTTTGATTCAAAAGTGGCAGCAATTATTTTACTGGATAATATTTCTCCATAGCTAATAATTTTATCCTGCATGCGCATTGATAATTCCTTTAGCATATACAAGCCCTCACAATTCGTTTCTAGCTCATTAATAATTTGTTTAACCAAACTTAATGTGCCGCTTTGTTGCTGAATGGGCAATAATGCACGAACAGCCTCTAAATGTTTTTGTTCAATATTTTGAATGATAGTTTTATAAGCTTCATTTCCTTGTGAAGCTGTTTGTGCCATCATCAGCAATTGATCTGTCACACCGCTCATGGCAGATACTACAACAATAGTGCTTTCTTTTTGAATGCTATTAGTAACAATCGCAACCATTTTATTAATTGCTTCTGCACTACCTACCGAACTTCCTCCAAATTTTAAAACCTGCATAACCCTATCTTTTTTACTATATTAAATAGCCGTAAATATTATCGTCTTTATTAATTTCATCATAATTGATATGATACTTCTTCATGTTTTCAATAAGGTTGTTAAGGTCTGCCTTGGATCTTAATTCTAATCCCACCAAAGCAGGTCCTGCTTCCTTATTGTGTTTTTGTATGTATTCAAACCTAGTGATATCATCATAAGGTCCTAATACTTTATTGACAAACTCTTTTAAAGAGCCTGGTCTTTGTGCAAAGCGAATTAAAAAGTAGTGCTTTAAACCTTCATAGGTTAAAGAGCGCTCTTTAATTTCTTGCATTCTTGCAATGTCATTGTTGCCACCACTTACAATACAAACTATTGTTTTACCTTTTATTTGATCGGCATAATTATCCAAAGCAGCCACAGACATAGCTCCTGCAGGTTCTACAACAATGGCTTCTTCATTATACATTTGTAATATCGACGTACAAATTTTTCCTTCTGGTACTAAATGCATATCATCTAACACATCTTTACAGAAAGAAAAAGTGATATCGCCCACTCTTTTCACAGAAGCGCCATCCACGAACTTTTCAATATTTTCTAATTCTACGGGCTCGCCCGATTTTAATGCCCAAAACATACTTGGTGCTCCCTCAGGTTCTACTCCAATAATTTTTGTTGCAGGAGATTGTTGCTTAAAATAGCTTCCTACACCTGCACTTAATCCCCCACCACCAACGGGTACAAATAAATAATCTATTGAAGCTGTAGTAAGTGTTTTGATGTCTTCTAAAATTTCTACACCTACCGTTGCTTGTCCTTCTATAATAGAGGGATGATCAAATGGTGGAATAAACGTCATGTCGTTTTCGATGGTATAAGCCTTTGCTGCTATGGCTGTATCATCAAATGTATCGCCTACCAAAATAACTTCTACAAAATCTTCACCAAACATTTTTGTTTGATTTACTTTTTGTTGTGGTGAAGGGATAGGCATAAACACCACTCCCTTTACGCCTAATTTTTTACAACTATACGCAAAACCTTGTGCATGATTTCCTGCGCTTGCACACACTACTCCTTTTGCCAATATATCGGTAGACAATTGACTCATCATATTATACGCACCTCTTATTTTATAAGAACGTACAATTTGTAAATCCTCTCTCTTTAAATAGACATTGCATTGGTATTTGCGAGATAAATTAGCATTCAATTGAAGTGGCGTATGTGTTACCACTTCCTTTAATCTTTTAGCTGCTCCCCCAATATCCAACAATGCTTTATTTAATTTCTTTGCTTCAATCATAATTTATTTTCCTGGTTGATTTTCTGGTCTTAAACTTCTTACAGTTCTTCCAGCTTGCCACATTTCACTATTATGTAATTCTGCTAATTCTACTTCTAATTTTTCACGGTAATCTGCCTTACTATTTAAATCAATAGAACGTGCGGATTCTTTTCCTGTAGCAACACTATTGTATAAATCTGTAAATACAGGCATGGTGGCATCGCGGAATTTTTTCCACCAATCCAATGCACCTCTTTGTGCTGTAGTAGAACAGTTGGCATACATCCAGTCCATTCCGTTTTCAGCAACTAATGGCATTAAAGATTGTGTTAACTCTTCCACTGTTTCATTGAATGATTCTGATGGACTATGTCCGTTTTTACGTAATACTTCATATTGCGCTGCAAAGATACCTTGAATAGCACCCATTAAAGTTCCACGCTCTCCAGTTAAATCAGAATATACTTCCTTCTTGAAATTAGTTTCAAATAAATAGCCTGATCCAATAGCAATACCTAATGCAATTACTCTTTCCCAAGCTTTTCCTGTTGCATCTTGGAAGATAGCATAACTACTATTTAAGCCACGTCCTTGTAAAAACATTCTTCTTAAAGATGTTCCAGAACCTTTTGGAGCTACTAAAAATACATCCACATCAGAAGGAGGTACAATGCCTGTTTGCTCGTTAAAAGTGATACCAAAACCATGAGAGAAATACAATGCCTTACCTGGCGTTAAATGTTTTTTTACAGTTGGCCACATTGCAATTTGAGCAGCATCACTTAATAAATAACATATAATGGTTCCTTTTTCTAAGGCTTCTTCTATTTCAAATAAAGTAGTCCCTGGTACAAAACCATCTGCTACTGCCTTATCCCAACTTTTTGAATTTTTTCTTTGACCAATAATAACATTTACACCATTTTCTTTTTGGTTTAATGCTTGTCCTGGACCTTGCACACCATAGCCAATAACTGCTATTGTTTCATTTTTTAAAACTTCTTGTGCTTTTGCCAACGGAAACTCTTCACGAGTTACTACATTTTCTTCTGTACCTCCGAAATTTAACTTTGCCATTTTAATTAGTGTTTAGATTTTTTGTTTAATTAATTTATTTTTAAAAATATGTATTCTTGTTTTTTTATTTATTGTTCGGTTCAAAAGTGACTCCTCTATTTACTACATAGTAAATACAGCTTCTCTTTTTCCTAAATATTCATTTTCAATGACATCTTCACTGGGTTCTCTTTTTTCGAAGTCTTTTAACTTTTCATGAAAACCGCTGCTTTCTTTGATAATAGCCACTCTTGCACTTCGTACAAACTCAACCAAACCAAAGGGCTCTAAGGCTTTCATTAACTTATTAGTTTCTTCTCTATGGCCCGTTGTTTCAAATACAATAAAGTCTTTTCTTATCGCTACCGCTCTTGCCCCATACTCTCTTAACAAGCGCTCAACTTTTACTTTTTCTGTAATTTCTTCAGACAATACTTTATACAAGGCTAACTCCTGCCATACAATTTCATCATTGGTATTAAAATAAGCTTTTAGTACTTCTACTTGTTTTTCTATTTGTCTTACCACTTTCTTTACCACATCGGCAGACTCCATTACAACAATCGTAAAACGGTGTATACCTGCAATTTCAGAAGGGGATGTATTTAAGCTTTCAACATTAATTTTTCTTCTAGAAAAAATAATGGCTATACGATTCAACAACCCTACTTGGTTTTCGGTATACACAGTAATCGTGTATTCTTGTTTCTCCGTATTTGTTTCCATAGTATCTAGTTTTATATTTTATGTCAACTTTACTTAAGTCTTATTTCACTCACGCTGCAACCCTGTGGTACCATAGGGAATACATTATTCTCTTTACCCACCATTACTTCTAACAAATAAGATCCTTTATGTGCTATCATAGTTTGAATGGCTTTTTCTAAATCTTTACGATGCTCCACTTTTGCACCCTCAATACCATACGCTTTGGCAACCATAACATAATCGGGACTTTGAATATCTACAAATGAATAGCGCTTATCGTTAAACAATTGTTGCCACTGACGTACCATGCCTAAAAACTGATTGTTTAAAATCATTATTTTAACATCCACACCTGTTTGCATGATTGTTCCTAATTCTTGTATCGTCATTTGTATACCTCCATCACCAATCACAGCAATAACAGTTCTATCTAAGGCGCCAAACTTTGCACCAATAGCTGCTGGTAATGCAAAGCCCATTGTGCCTAATCCACCAGAAGTAACATTACTTCTCGTTTCATTAAATTTGGCATATCTACAAGCCACCATTTGATGTTGACCCACATCTGTTACTACGACTGCATTTCCTTTAGTTGTTTCATCGACCAATCGTATTACTTCTCCCATTGTCATTTCATCTGTACTTGGATATATTTCTTCCTTAATACATTGATCATATTCTTTTTGTGTATAGTCTGCAAAAACTTTTAACCATTCAGATCTATCTTTTTCTTGTATACCCAAAGTAAGCAATGGTAATGTTTCTTTGCAATCACCCCATACACCCACATCTGCTTTTACATTTTTATCAATTTCAGAAGGGTCTATATCTAAGTGAATTACTTTAGCTTGTTTTGCATATTTATCTAGTCTTCCTGTTACACGATCATCAAAACGCATACCCACCGCAATTAATACATCACACTCATTGGTTAATACATTCGGACCATAATTACCATGCATCCCCAACATGCCCACATTTTGTGGATGATCGGTTGGTAATGCACTTAAACCTAATATAGTCCAAGCCGCTGGCATGCCTGATTTTTCTATAAACTTTTTAAATTCTTTTTCCGCTTTACCCAAGATGACGCCTTGTCCAAAAATCACTAATGGTTTTGTTGCATTATTAATTAAGGCAACTGCTTCGTCAATATAATTTTTTCTTATAACAGGCTTGGGTCTATAACTTCTAATATGATTACAAGGTGTATAGCCTTCGTAATCGAAAGGTTGCATTTGTGCATTTTTTGAAATATCAATTAATACAGGGCCTGGTCGTCCGCTTCTTGCTAAATAAAAAGCTTTAGCTAAAATGCCTGGTATCTCAGTGGCATCTGTAATTTGATAATTCCACTTGGTGACCGGCATGGTAATATTAATAATATCCGTTTCTTGAAAAGCATCTGTCCCTAATAAATGCGCGAACACTTGCCCAGTAATACAAACAAGCGGCGTACTATCTATCATCGCATCCGCTAATCCTGTTACTAAATTGGTAGCCCCTGGCCCACTGGTGGCAAATACAACTCCACATTTTCCAGAAGTACGCGCATAACCTTGTCCAGCATGAATTCCACCTTGTTCATGTCTAACTAAAATATGTTTTAGTCTATCATTGTAATCATACAATGCATCATAGATAGGCATAATAGCGCCGCCTGGATAACCAAATATTGTTTCGGCTCCTTCTGCAATACAAGCTTCTAATACTGCTTGCGCTCCTGTTAATTTTTTTGTTGCCATACTTAAAATATTTTTTACTCCTGGTCAGTTACGCATCCTTCACTTGCGTCTTTTACCAACTTTGCATATTTCCATAAAACACCATTGGTTGCTTTTAAAGCAGGCTGTTGATAAGCAGCACGTCTTTTTGCAATGGTTGCTTCATCTACTTTTAAAGTCATTTTATGCGTAGGTACATTTAATTCAATAATGTCATTGTCTTCTACCAGTCCAATCAATCCCCCTTTATAGGCTTCGGGTGTGATATGTCCTACCACAAAACCATGCGTACCTCCGCTAAATCGGCCATCAGTTATTAAAGCCACCGACTTGCCTAAACCTGCGCCAATAATAGCTGAAGTAGGTTTTAACATTTCAGGCATACCTGGTGCGCCAATAGGACCTACATTTTTTATAACAACCACATCTCCTTGTTTAATTTTTCCTGAATTGATTCCTGCAATCAATGATTGCTCTCCATCAAATACGCGCGCTGGTCCTTCAAATACATCGCCTTCTTTTCCAGAAATTTTAGCAACACTTCCACCCGTCGCTAAATTGCCGTACAATATTTGTAAATGTCCTGTTGCTTTTATTGGATTTTCTTTGGGGTAAATTATTTTTTGTTGATCAAAATCTAATGTAGGCGCTGCTGCTAAATTTTCGGCAATGGTTTTTCCAGTAACGGTTAAACAATCTCCATGTAACCAACCTTGCGCTAACATATATTTCATGACAGCAGGTACTCCTCCATATTGATGTAAATCTTGCATCAAATATTTTCCTGATGGTTTAAAATCGGCTAAGACTGGAATTTTATCACTAATAGTTTGAAAATCATCTTGCGTGAAAGCCACGCCCACACTCTTTGCCATCGCAATCATATGTAGTACTGCATTCGTGCTTCCTCCTAAAACCATAATCACTGCCACCGCATTTTCAAATGCTTTACGTGTCATGATATCGCGCGGCTTAATATCGCGTTCTAATAATAATCGAATGGCTTTTCCTGCATCCTTACACTCTTGTTGTTTCTCTTCACTCAATGCTGGGTTGGAAGAAGAATAAGGTAAACTCATTCCCAAAGCTTCAATGGCTGCTGCCATTGTATTGGCTGTATACATTCCACCACATGCACCTGCACCTGGACATGCATGTTGTACAATACCTTTGAAATCGGCTTCTGATAATTGCCCTGCAATTTTTTGTCCCAATGCTTCAAAAGCAGAAACAATATTTAAATCCTGTCCTTTATAATGACCTGGTGCAATGGTTCCACCATAAATCATAATCGATGGGCGATTTAAACGACCCATCGCAATTAATGAACCTGGCATATTTTTATCACATCCTGGCACTGCAATTAAGGCATCATAATATTGTGCGCCACAAACTGTTTCAATACTATCTGCAATCACATCACGACTTACTAAAGAATAACGCATGCCGTCTGTTCCATTACTCATTCCATCACTTACACCAATGGTATGAAAAGTCAATCCCACTAAATCATTTTCCCAAATACTTTTTTTAATATCTGCAGCTAACGCATTCAAATGCATATTACAAGTATTGCCATCATAGCCCATACTTACTACACCTACCTGCGCTTTTTGTAAATCGGCATCGGTTAAACCAATACCATAAAACATAGCTTGCGCTGCCGGTTGGGTAGGATCTAGCGTAATTGTTTTTGAATATTTATTTAATTCCATTTGTTTGTAGTGCTTTAATTTTTGTTCTTTCGAAATCAGTCTGTAAAATTAATCTTGTTTTACTTCTAAACCTTATAACAATCGTTCGTTTAACCTTAATTTATATATGATTTTGGTTATTAAATAATGGTTGATTTGTGTAACCTTTCGTGGTGGACATGTCCTTCGCCAGTTACTTGCTTCTCGATGTACTCGCAAATCAAATCTCCTATCGCTGAAGTGGCATAACTATTTAAAGCATCAATATCTTTTGAAACAAACTTATTGCTCAAACACCAATCAACTGCTTCTCTCACAATTGTTGCTTCTTGTTGCATGCCAAAATGATCTAATAGCATGGCTGCAGATAAAATAGATCCCATTGGGTTAGCAATGTCTTTCCCTTTTGCTTGCGGATAAGAACCATGTATAGGTTCAAACAAGGCGACCGTATTTCCTACGGATGCAGAAGGTAGCATACCTAATGAACCCGCTAAAACAGATGCTTCATCACTAATAATATCTCCGAATAAATTTTCAGTTAACACGACATCAAATTGCGCAGGATTTAAAATAATTTGCATAGCCGCATTGTCTACAAATAAATAATCGACAGTTACATCGGAATATTGCGCACACATTTTTTGAACCACTTTACGCCACAATCTTGAAGTTTCTAAAACATTGGCTTTGTCTACTAAAGTTAATTTTTTGCTTCTCTTTTGTGCATATTGAAATGCTAAATGTGCAATGCGTTCTATCTCTGCAACAGAATAAGAACAATTATCAGTGGCTACCGTTCCATCTGCACTCAAACTTTTTTCACCAAAATAAATACCACCCGTTAATTCTCTAAAAATAATGAAGTCTACGTTTTCTAGTATCCTTGGTTTTAAAGGAGTAAGATGTTGTAAGGTTTCATAAGTTTTTACGGGACGAATATTAGCAAATAATTGTAATTCTTTTCTCAATTTTAATAGGCCTTGTTCGGGGCGCACTTTGGCAGAAGGATCATTATCATATTTAGGATCGCCAATCGCCCCAAATAAAATAGCATCACTTGATAAACATATTTTAATAGTTTCATCTGGTAAAGGATTGCCAGTTTCATCAATAGCAATTGCCCCCATTAAAGCATGCTCATAACTAAACTCATGTTTAAATTGTTTAGCGATGATGTTTAATACTTTAATGGATTGTTGCGTTACCTCTGGTCCAATGCCATCACCTAGTATAACTGCTATTTTCTTTTTCATAATGATAATTGGTTTATATCCTAATTCATTTTATGGTTTAGTTCAAACTGTTCTATCTCTTTTTTGATGCTTAATAAATAATCAATATCATCATAGCCATTTAACATACATGTTTTCTTATAGGCATTGATATCAAATGTTTCAGCGGCACCTGTCTTATCAATTATAATGGTTTGCTTTTCTAAATCAATGGTTAAAGTAGCTTCGGCTCCTTCTGCAAATATTTGTTGCAAAAAAGCATCTGTTACCGTTACTGGTAATACCCCATTATTTAAGGCATTGTTTTTAAAGATGTCTGCAAAAAAACTAGACACAACTACCTTAAATCCATAATCTTGTATTGACCAAGCAGCATGTTCACGAGATGAACCACATCCAAAATTTTTAGCAGCTACTAAAATGTCTCCGCTATAGTGTTTTTGATTTAAAACAAAATCGGCTTTGGGTTTTGTTTCATCATCATTCTCATAACGCCAATCGCGAAATAAATTTTTACCAAATCCTTCCTTTGTTGTTGCTTTCAAAAAACGAGCGGGTATAATTTGATCCGTGTCTACGTTTTCTATGCGTAGGGGAATAAATCTGCTTGTTATTTTTTGTAATGATTGCATACTTAATTTTTTAATTCAACATTGTTCTGATGTCCATAATCTTTCCTGTTAACAAAGCCGCAGCTGCTGTTAAAGGGCTTGCTAATAAAGTTCTTGCACCTGCTCCCTGACGTCCTTCAAAATTTCTATTACTCGTACTTATACAATATGCACCTGCAGGAATTTTATCTTCATTCATGCCTAAGCAAGCGCTGCATCCCGCTTGTCTTATTTCAATACCGGCGGCTGTAAATATTTTATCTAACCCTTCTGCTTTAATTTGTTTAGCCACTTCTTGTGAACCTGGCACAATCAAAGTTTTTACATTCGGATCTTTTTGTTTTCCTTTTATAATACTTGCTACCAAGCGGAAATCTTCGATGCGTGAATTTGTACAAGATCCAATAAAGACATACTGTACCGGCATACCTAACAAGGTTTGACCAGCTTGTAAACCCATATACTTCAATGCTTTTTCAAAATTTTGTTTCTCTGTAGGATCTGTTATACTATTCAGTGTTGGCAAGGTTCCAGTTACAGACAAGCCCATGCCAGGGTTTGTTCCATAAGTAATCATCGGATCAATTTCAGCTGCGTTGATATTTATTTCTAGATCAAACTTTGCAGCTGCATCTGTATATAATTGCTTCCAGCCTGCTAATTGTATTTCCCAATCCGCTCCTTGTGGTGCGAAAGGTCTGCCCTTCATATAATTATAAGTAGTTTCATCTGGTGCAATAATGCCGCCTCTTGCGCCCATTTCAATACTCATATTACAAATGGTCATACGCGCTTCCATGCTTAATGCGCGAATAGCAGATCCTGCATATTCAACAAAATATCCTGTGGCACCACTTGCAGATATTTTAGCGATTATGTATAAAATAATATCTTTTGATACTACTCCATTTTGTAAACTTCCTTCAATATTTATGCGCATTACTTTTGGCTTTGACTGCATCACACATTGAGAAGCAAAAACCATTTCTACTTCGCTTGTTCCAATTCCAAAAGCAATAGATCCAAAAGCTCCATGTGTAGAGGTATGACTATCGCCACATACAATTGTCATGCCTGGTTGTGTAATACCTAATTCTGGACCAATCACATGTACAATACCTTGATTGGGATGTCCTAAGCCATATAATTCAATGCCATGTTTTTGACAATTTTCAATTAAAGTATCTACTTGAAATTTTGACAATTGATCTGCAATTGGTAAATGCTGATTCATCGTAGGCACATTGTGATCTGCTGTTGCCACTATTTGTGTAGGACGAAATAATGTAGCGCCTCTTTTTTCAATACCACTAAAAGCTTGCGGGCTGGTTACTTCATGTATGAGATGCTTGTCGATATACAATACCGATGGACCATCTTCAATGATCTTTACCACATGCTTGTCCCAAATTTTATCAAATATTGTTTTTCCCATCTTCTAAAATATTTTTATTGACAACTTTTTATTTTGAATACGCTGTAGCCATTTCCACTAAATCATCATGTGTAACTTCTTTCTTTTTATCTGCTACTTGTAAAAATGTAGGATATAAAATATCAATATCATTTCTAGTATAATGATATCCTAATTTTTCTAATCGATGTGCTAGCGCACTACGACCACTTCTTGCTGTTAAAACAATTTTACTCGCTTCTGCACCTACTAATTCAGGATCTATGATTTCATAGGTTTGTGCTTCTTTTAAAAATCCATCCTGATGAATACCTGATGAATGTGAAAAAGCATTTCCCCCCACTATGGCTTTATTGGGTTGAACGCTCATGCGCATTATTTCTGAAACCTCATGGCTGATTGGATTTAAAAGCCTTGTATTGATATTAGTATAATATCCTAAATCTTTATGTTGATTTAAAACCATTACAACTTCTTCTAGTGCAGTATTACCTGCGCGTTCTCCCAATCCATTAATGGTACACTCAATTTGTCTTGCTCCGCCCATCACACCTGCCACTGAATTTGCAGTAGCCAATCCTAAATCGTTATGACAATGACAAGATCAAATGGCTTTATCAATATTGGGAACATTGTTTACCAAGTATTCCATTTTTGCTTGGTATTGATAAGGTAAACAATAACCTGTAGTATCTGGAATATTTAAAGTGGTCGCACCTGCTTTCACAACAGCCTCAATGACTCTTGCTAAATATTCATTATCGGTACGGCCTGCATCTTCTGCATAAAATTCAACATCGTCAGTAAAGTTGCGCGCTAATTTTACGGCACTAATGGCACGTTCGATTATTTCTTCGCGCGTTGAGTTAAATTTATGTTTGATATGCAAATCAGAAGTACCAATGCCTGTATGAATTCTAAAACGCTTTGCAGGTTTTAAAGCAGCAGCAGCAACTTCAATATCATTTTGAACTGCACGAGACAATCCGCAGACAACTGTGTTTTTTAAAGTTTTAGCAATTTGATTTACCGATTCAAAATCACCAGGGCTAGAAACGGGGAATCCTGCTTCTAAAATATCTACCCCCAATTCTTCTAATCTTACCGCTAAAGCCAATTTCTCCTTAGCGTTTAATTTACAGCCAGGAACCTGCTCGCCGTCTCTTAGTGTGGTATCAAATATGAACACTTTTTGACTCATCGTTAATTCGTTTATTTAGTTATAGTACCAATGCCTTTTTTGACCCTTTTTGGGAGGACTCAATTGCAGGCATCTTATTGATTATTAATATGTTACAGATAAAAAACGGGCTTATCGCCCGTTTATTGTTCAAATTTACCACCTATTAACAAGTAATTCACATCATTTTTATGGCTAATTTACAATGTGTAATGGAGGCAATATTTGATTAAATGATTGATATTCAATAACTTGAACTAAAATTAGCTACGATGCCCAACCTAAGTACGGAGGCAATATTTATTTTGGTTAAATCCCTGGAAAGGGCTGAAAAACGCAACTTCAAACTGTATGTGAAGCGCAATTCAGCTTCTGCCGATTTAAAGATCATCCAGCTTTTTGATGCCCTAGACAAAATGAAGGCATATGATGAGGAAGAATTGCTCCGCAAAAACGAGTCCATTCAAAAGCAACAACTCTCCAATTTAAAGGCACATTTATATGATCAAATTTTATCAAGTTTAAGGATTGTAAAACAGAGCGAGAATATAGATTTACAAATTCACGAACAACTAGACCATGCTAAAATTTTATACAATAAAGGATTGTACATACAAAGTTTACGGGTACTTGAAAAAATAAAATCGCTCACCAAACAGAATAATCAAGTCACTTATTTATTACAGGTTTTATTTTTAGAAAAGAAAATTGAATCCCTGCACATTACAAGAAGTATGCAGGATCGTGCAAAACAATTGAGCGAAGAAATTGATGAAGTGAATATTAGATTAGATCATATTGCTAAAATTTCAAATCTTTCTTTACAATTATATGGTTGGTATATTCAACATGGACATGCCCGTAATAATGAAGATAGGCTAGCACTTGATACCTTAATGCAAGATCCTATTATTGAAAACATAAAATCATCGGAAGGTTTTTATGAAAGAATGTACCGCTATCAATGTTATTGTTGGTATGGATTTATTACACAGGATTTTTTAATGCATTATAGGTATTCACAAAAATGGGTAGATCTATTTGATGCCACAGAAAATATGAAGCATATTGAAACGGCTCAATATGTTAAAGGACTACACAATTTAATTACTTCTCATTTTGATTTAAGAAATTTTCAAAAATTAAATGAAACAATTGCCATTTTAGAAAATTATAGTAACACCCCTATTGTATTAAACAATAAAAATAATTTAATTCAAAGCTTTATTTATTTATACATTGCTAAAATAAATAAACACTTTTTAGAGGGTAGTTTTAGTGAAGGCTTAGCCATGATACCCGCTATGGAAGCCAAGTTGAAGGAAATTGAATTATACCTTGATAGTCACCGTGTACTTGTGTTTTACTACAAAATTGCCTGTTTATACTTTGGTGCGGGGAAACCTGCAAAGGCCATAGATTATTTAAATCGCATTATAAATTGGAAGTTGAACTTAAGAGATGACTTACAATGTTACGCACGTTTATTGCATTTAATTGCACATTATGAAATGGGCAATAGCGAGGTAGTAAATCACTTATCTAAATCGGTATATCGATTTATGTATAAAATGAAAAACTTAAGTACAGTAGAAGAAGTTTTATTTAATTTTTTAAGAAAATCTATTCAAGCTGGCGGGGAAGAAAACAGCTTATTAAATAACAAGGTTGCTATTAAAAAGTCATTCGCTGTTTTATTAGAAACACTACAACCACTTACTACTAATAAGTTAGAAAGTCGCGCCTTTATGTATTTAGATATTATTTCTTGGCTAGAAAGTAAAATTCAAGGCAAACAAGTGCAAACTATTATTCAAGAAAAATTCTTAGCGTAAATAATTTTTATTTTACGATCTCTCTAGTGACTAAATTAAATCGACTTCCTGAGGCCATCATTTTAAAAGGTTTGACTACGCTGCCCCATTTCTTTTTTTGTTCTGCCCAATCCTTTGGATCATATAGCATCGCATATGATTTACCCCAAACTTTAAATTGTCCTGCTTCCACAATAATTGCAGTGGATTCATCTAATCCAATACCTAAAGTGCCTGGATAGTATTCAATAACGGGTATTAAATCAAATTGTCGATTGCGCACAAGTACATGTTGGTCTAAAGCGGTATTGGTCATAAAGGAAAAGGCAGGATTAAAAGCATATTTTTTGCTTAAATCATCACGGGCATCTCCTCCAACCATTAAGGAGCCCATAATAGTGGCTCCCGCCGATGTGCCCATGATGACACCACCTCTATCTAATAAAGCTATGAATTCATCATATAACTTTGTGCCTGCATAGGCATCTGCAATTAATTGTTGATCGCCTCCTCCAAAATACAAGCCCTTGGCATTGCGTAATAAAGCAATATTTTTTGGATCATCTGCTTCTTTTTTATTGCGCGTATGTATGGTGCTTAAATTATTAAAACCTTGCGATGTAAATTTTATTAAGTGTTCTCCTTTTTGGATATACTCTTCATCTGTTGTGGCCGTAGGAATATAAACAACTGGCTGATCCTTGCCACCACAATAATTTGCAAAAAAAGAAAATAAAGAATCGGGAATAGCACCCCCACCAATAATAATTAATTTGCCTTTATGATTATAAAATGGGTTTTCTTGAGCATTGACAGCAGTAAAAATGGCACTGTAAAAAATGACTAACAATAAAAAACCTACTTTTTTGGGTATCATAGTTATTTAGTTATACATACATTGCTTCTATCTCTTTCTCAAAATTACCCAATACAACTTTTCTTTTGATACTTAGCTTCGGCGTCATTTCGCCATTATCAATATTCCACTCGCGTGGTATTAAGGCAAACTTTTTAACTTGTTCTACTTGATTAAATAATTTATTATACTCATCCACTGTGTCTTGTAACATGGTAAGCACCATCGTGTTTTTAATAATTTCGGCATTACTCACATACTCAATACCATGCTGCTTTGTCCATTCTTTTAACTTCGCAAAAGAAGGAACAATTAAAGCACTTACAAAACGTCTGTTATCACCTATCAGCATTATTTGTTCAATGAAGGGGCTTTCCTTCATTTTATTTTCAATAGGTTGTGGTGCCACATATTTACCACCACTGGTTTTAAATAATTCTTTTTTACGATCGGTTATTTTTAAATATTTGCCATCTACCAATTCACCAATATCACCTGTATGTAACCAGCCATTAATAATAGTTTCGGCTGTTAAATCGGGGCGCTTGTAATAACCCAACATCACACTAGGACCAGCCACACAAATTTCTCCATCAGCTTCTAGTTTATAGTCAACCCCTTCTATTACCGGACCTACTGTTCCATATTTAGAACCTCCAATATTGCGTTGATTCACACTGATGATGGGACTATTCTCTGTTGGGCCATAGCCTTCATACACTGGTATTTGAGCTGCATTAAAGATGCGTAATAATTTAACTTGACAAGCAGCTCCTCCTGTTACAATAAATTTTACGTTATTGCCAACTGCTTCACGCCATTTTACAAATATTAATTTATTGGCCAACTTTAATTGCGTGCGATACCACCAAGATCCTGGAATTAAATTATCGTATTGTTCACCCAACGCAACTGCCCAGAAAAATAATTTTCTTTTTACACCCGTCAATTCTTCTCCCTTCATCATTATTTTTTCAAACATTTTTTCTAGTAATCTTGGCACTGTTGAAAAGCCATCTGGTGAAATTTCTTTTAGGTTATCGCCAATAGTATCTAAACTTTCGGCATAATAGATGCTCATACCACTAAACATATAAATATAAGTGGCTAATTTTTCAAAAATATGATTCAAAGGCAAGAAGCTCAATACTTTTTGGTCAGGTGCATCATTAAATGGAAAAGATTTTTTTCCCATCATTAAATTAAAGTAAATACTTTCATGTGTTAACATCACACCCTTTGGCGTACCCGTAGTACCTGATGTATATATAAAAGTGGTAACCTGTTTAACTGGTATAGATTTTTTAATTTGTTCAACCTGTGCTAATAAATTTGTATCCTTGTTTCTTAGTTCAGTCCAATGCTTTGCACCAGTAATGCGATCAAAAGTGTATACTTCTTTTAAGCACTCCACCTTGTCTTTTATTGACATCACTTTATCGTACAATTCTTTACTGCTCGCAAACATATATTTTACAGAAGCATCATTTAAAATAAAAGTAAGTTCTAGTGGATTCGTAGTAGGATAAACGGGCACCCATATAAGACCTAATTGTTGTGCAGCTAAGTCACCAAATATCCATTCTGGACGATTGCTACTAATAATAGCTATTTTATCACTCCCTTCGGGTGAAAAATTATGCGCAGATAATCCTAAGCTTAGTAAGCCCGCACTTAGCTCATTGGCTATTTCTGCCACTTCCTTAGTGGAATATTTACGCCATTGTCCGTTTTCTTTGGCAGACAACATATCCTCTTGAGGGAAATGTTGCAATTGGTGTTCGATACAATCGAAGAGTCTTTTACATTCCATAGTGAAAGCAATATTGTGTAACAAATTACTAAAATAGGTGCAGAAAAAAAAGAATTTCGTACCTCAAATACGAAGAAAAGTAAAGGGGGCTTAGCTATTTATAAATAACTGCTAGTAAATCAAATGGGTCAATAACCCATCTCTTAATTTTGGCTCAAACCAAGTGCTTTTTGGAGGCATGACTTCGCCTGCATCGGCAATATTAAATAATTGATCTATGGTTACCGGATATAAACTAAAGGCAACGGCCATTTCTCCACTGTTTACTCTTTTTTCAAGTTCTCCCAAACCTCTAATGCCGCCTACAAAATCAATTCTTTTGTCTGTTCTTTGATCGGTTATGCCTAAAATTTTAGCTAAGATAGAATTAGATAATATAGTAACATCTAATACGCCAATAGGATCTGAAGTATAGGTTCCAGCTTTAGCTGATAATTGATACCAAACATTATTTATATACATACCAAAATGATGTATAGAAGCAGGCTTATAAGCAGAATCTTGTGTTACAACATCGAAATCTTTTTCAATGGCTGACATAAAATCTGCTGGAGATAATCCATTTAAATCTTTTACCACACGGTTGTAATCCATGATTTGTAATTGATTTGATGGAAACAAAGTAGTTAAAAAATAATCAGATACTTTTTTAGCTTCATCTCCTGGCTTTACAGTTTCTTCACTTATAGCCAACTTTACTTTTGCCGCTGAGGCTGCTCTATGATGACCATCGGCAATATAAGTACAAGGCACTTCGGTTTCAAAAAGTTGAGTGATTTGATCAATAATGGTTTCATCGCTTATAGCCCAAACAGTGTGCTGTATCCCATCTTCAGCTGTAAAATCATAAACAGGATTTTTACTAGTTTTCCATTTGTCAATGATGCTATCAATAGAAGCTTGATGACGATACGCTAAAAAAACATTGCCTGTTTGTGCACCCGTTGTCTTGATATGATTAATGCGATCTAATTCTTTTTCTGGTCTAGTAAATTCATGCTTTTTGATGATACCATTATTATAATCATCAATACTGCTAACACAAACTAATCCTGTTTGTGCACGTCCGTCCATTATTAATTGATATATATAATAACAAGGTTTTGATTCCTTAAATAAAACATCTCTTTGTATAAATGCATTTAAATTTTCAAAAGCCAGTTGATACACTTCCTTATCATGTACATCAATTGTTTCTGGTAAACCTATTTCACTTTTAGTAATGTGTAAAAAAGAATAAGCGTTGCCTACTGCTTCCGTTTTTGCTTCAGCACTATTTAATACATCATATGGTTTGCTAGCAACCTGTTTTGCTAATTGAGGCTGAGGACGTAATGCTTCAAAGGGACTGATTTTTGCCATGGCCGCAAAGTTCGTTCTTTTTTTTGAGAATTAATTTTTTTCAGCGAATGATTTCATCAAGTCGCAAAAGGCTTCTACACTTGAATAAGGCATCGCATTATACATACTCACTCTTATTCCTCCTACTGTTCTATATCCTTTCACGCCAATCATCCCTTCACTTTTACATAATGCTAAAAAAGGCGCTTCTAATGTCGGGTCTGTCAAAAAGAAAACGGCATTCATAATACTTCTGTCTTCTTTTGCAATAGGACAATAAAATGCAGGTAAAGCATCGATGGTATTATATAATAAATTAGATTTTGCAAGATTTTGTTTTTCCATTGCGGCTAATCCTCCCTGTGCTTCTATCCAACGCAAGGTTAATAAGCTCACATAAATTGAAAAAACAGGAGGTGTATTTAATAATGATCCTGCTTCAATATGTTTTTGATAATTTAATATTGCAGGAATTTGTCGATTTATTTTTCCTAAAATTTCTTTTTTAATAACGACTAAAGTAACCCCAGCAGCACCCATATTTTTTTGCGCGCCTGCATAAATTACATCAAATTGATTAAAAGCAGTTGGTCTAGAAAAAATATCAGAACTCATATCGCCAATTAATAGTGCATGGGTCTGAGGATATTGATGCCATTGGGTTCCCTCCACTGTATTGTTAGTGGTAATATGTAAATAAGTAGCGTTTTCTGGAATAGCTAACTGCTTATTTAAGTAGGTATGTTTTTTATCAGCAGTATCAGACACTACTTTTACTGGACCAAATAAACTTGCTTCTTTAACTGCTTTATTTCCCCATACACCATTATCACATATCGCAGCCAATCCATTTTCATCTAATAAATTCATAGGCACTTGCATGAACTGCATAGTAGCGCCCCCTTGCAAAAACAATACTTCATAAGCATCATCCAATCCCATTAATCTTTTTACAATTTGTTGTGCTTCGGTGACTACTTCTACAAAATGAGTAGTGCGATGCCCTATTTCCAAAATGGATAACCCGGTGTTATTAAAATTGTGAATGGCTGCTGCTGCTTGTGTTAATACCTCTTGAGGTAAAATAGAAGGGCCTGAATTAAAATTATGCAATGGCATTATGTATGAAAGAGTTTATGTTTTATTTATTTTTTTTTAAGTATCAGCAGAAAGTTATTTGCCTTCATCAGAAGAAAGTTTTAAGCCTTCATCGAAAGAAAGTTTTATGCCTTCATCAGAAGACGCTTTAGCGTCTTTCTCTTCATCAGAAGAAAGTTTTAAGCCTTCATCAGAAGACGCTTTAGCGTCTTTCTCTTCATCAGAAGAAAGTTTTAAGCCTTCATCAGAAGA
>Ga0114971_10000203_pt1 | contig 37616 bp, 33 predicted proteins | sample M_140625_MF_Meta_FD_87320 | JGI IMG/M metagenome (GOLD analysis project Ga0114971, IMG submission 87320) | Freshwater microbial communities from Lake Montjoie, Canada to study carbon cycling - M_140625_MF_MetaG | ecosystem: Environmental > Aquatic > Freshwater > Lake | place: Lake Montjoie... | reverse complement strand
TTACAACGCATCTCAAAAGGCGCTGGCAAATGGCTAACCCTTCACCGTTACAATTCAACCCGAAACAACACCGTTGAATGTGTTCGTGATTTAAAAAGCAAAGGCTATCGCTTGGCTGTAACACATTTGCACGGCAACTCCATTCCCCTTGCTGAATTAGATCTTTCACAGAAGACTGCGCTGGTCATGGGAACAGAACTTTCCGGCGCAAGCGAATATATGGTTGAGCAAGCAGATGTCCTCGTGCACATACCCATGCAAGGATTTACAGAAAGTCTCAATGTCTCAGCTGCAACGAGCATTGCGTTGCAGCACTTGACCACTAACTTGCGCCGCAGTTCTATTAACTGGCAATTGAGTGAGCAAGAAAAACTAGCGCTAAAACTTGAATGGGCTCGACACAGCATTCACTGGTGGAAGCACATTGAAGCCGAATGGCAAAACAAAAAGCATGTCTGAAAAAATTGCATTAAACACTTCCAACAGAGCGCTATTGCAAATGGCTCTTCCCTTGTGTTTGGGAGCTTTCGTGCAATTCATTGTTGTGCTCGTTGATAATTATTTCGTTGCGCAATTGAATGGAAAAGCCATGAGCGCAGTAAGTTTCGTTGGACTTATTTACATTGCTCTTGCCATGCTGTCGGCGGGATTAGCGAATGCCTCACAAATACTTATTGCAAGAAAACGAGGAGAAGGTCGAAGCGAAGAAATTCCTACCGTGTTCGCGAATGCTTTGTTCATAGGGGTTTTTATTGTCTTGATTCAATTTCTAGTTTTAGCATTTTTCATCCCCACTTTTTTAGACCGCAGTATTGAAGACGAAGAAACGCGGAATTACATGAAAACCTTTGCTGAAACTCGCGCATACGGATTCATTTTCTTCACCTTCATTCAAGTGTTACAGTCGTTTTGGTCTGGAATTGCGCTAACGCGTAGCATAATCTATTCTACGATTACCGTTGCAATTTTCACTATAGTCTTCGATTATTTATTCATATTCGGAAATTTCAATTTCCCTCGACTTGAAGTTCATGGAGCCGCCATTGCCACCAATATTGGTGAAGCCGCTGCAGCTCTTGTATTGTTCTTTTACACCATCTTTCATTCGAAATACAAAGAGGTGCGACTATTTCGCAATCTCTACCGTGTTCCTTTTCGTTACACCAAAGAAATCCTTCGCTTGGGAGTTCCTATTATGCTTCAAATGCTTGTTGCCTTGAGCATCTGGATCATCTTCTTCGCGTTTATTGAAAAGAAGGGCGACGACTCATTTCAAAGCGCGTTCATTGTTCGGAACATGTATATGCTAGCGTGGGTCAGCGTCATGGGATTTTCAAGCACAACCAAAACATATGTTTCCGGATTACTTGCTGAAAAAAGAAGCTCGGAAATTTTTCATGTTATCAAAAGATTGGCCCTATTGAACTTCTCTTTCATACTCATTCTAACCCACGGCCTATGGCTATATCCGGAAAGCATTGCACACCTTTTCAATGCCAATGAAGAAACCTCCCGACTCACAGTAAAGAGCATGCACGTGGTCCTGCCCGCCATTTCCATCTTCGCATTCACTAGCATCTTATTGGCCGCAGTTGAAGGCGCGGGCAAAACTATTCAAGGTTTTTTCATTGAACTGGCCACAACCGCTCTTTATCTCAGCTACGCCTACTACATTTCCTTTTATACCGACGCCGATGTTGCCATTATCTGGACTTCAGACTACGTGTATTTCTTAGGACTTGGACTTTTTTCTCTGCTAGTCTTTCGAAATACATCATGGTTCAAAAAAAGACACCGGAAAGATTTCCACAATGGCTAATTATTCGAATGGGACGCTGTAAGTTTATACTCTATCTGAATAAGTTCCATGTATTTAATTTTCGACACAGAAACCACCGGCCTTCCGCAAAGCTACAAAGCCCCTTTAACCGATTTTAACAATTGGCCAAGGCTTGTTCAATTGGCTTGGCAGCTGCATGGAGAACGTGGAAATTTAATTTCGCAAGGAAGCATAATTGTTCAGCCGAACGGATTTTCGATTCCCTATACATCAGAAAAGATTCACGGCATTTCAACGGAACGCGCTACGAAAGAAGGTATTCCACTGAGTGAATGCTTGGATCAATTCAAAGAAGCTCTTGCTCGAACACAATTTGTTGCGGGACACAATATTGAATTCGATATAAACATTGTCGGGTGTGAATTCCTGCGTGAAGGAAGAACCAACGCACTCGAGCAAATGTCGAGTATGGACACCAAAGAATTTGGAACCGAATTTTGTGCTATTCCAGGAGGAAGAGGTGGGAAATTCAAATGGCCAACACTCACTGAACTTCATGAAAAATTATTTCATGTTAAGTTTGAAGAGGCGCACGACGCGGCATACGACGTAGATGCAACTGGAAAATGTTTTTTCGAATTAATTCGTATTGGAGTTATCCCTTGTGCGAACGGCGTTGCAAAAGGTGATGTAGTTTACGAAGCGCCTATCCTACAAGACAGCAATTTCAAATCTGAAAAAACTGACGACCTGTCGCCAGATGAAACACTCTCGGGAATTGACATTAACGAAAATCAAAAGTTCGTGCATCTTCACGTGCACTCTCAATACAGCATTCTTCAAAGTACGACGACCATCGACGCGTTGATTAAAAAATCACTCGCCATGGGTTCTCCAGCTGTTGCGGTAACAGATGCTGGAAACATGATGGGAGCGTTTCACTTCGTGAGTGCCGCCCACAAAAAAGGCATTAAACCCATTGTAGGTGCTGAACTGAATTTGTGTCGAAATCACACTGACCGCTCAGCGAAAGACGACGGTTATCCTGTTGTGTTGTTGGCGAAAAACTTCAAAGGATATCAAAATTTATCGAAGCTTTCTTCGCTAGCCTATACCGAAGGGTTCTATTATGTTCCGCGCATTAGCAGAGACCTTCTTGTTCAATACAAAGAAGGCCTCATCCTTTGCACGGGTTCAATTTGGGGTGAAATACCTTCAACCATTTTGAACATTGGCGAAGAAAAAGCGGAAGAAATTTTTGTTTTTTGGAAGGAACAATTTGGTGAAGATTTCTATGCTGAATTGAACAATCACGGGTTGGAAGAAGAGCAATTTGTTAACCGAACGATTGTTCGGTTTTGCGAGAAGCACAGCGTGAAATACTTCGCCGCAAACAACAGTTACTACACCGAGAAAAGTGATGCTGAAGCGCAAGACGCTCTGATCTGTGTGAAAGAGGGAGAAAAAGTAAGCACCCCTTCCAAATATATTGGAAAGAAAGGAAGAGAGTTCCGCTTTGGATTTCCGAACAACGAGTTTTATTTGAAAGATGCTCAAGAAATGGCACAGGCCTTTTCAGCTTATCCGGGCGCATTGGAGACCACAATTGAGATCGCGGAAAAGTGTGAAGGATATAAACTGGATAGAGAAATCTTACTTCCGAAATTCGATATTGAAGAAACATTCATTTCGAATTTTCAAACTGAAATCATTGCCTCTCACGAACGATTGATTTCACAGCGAATAGAAAAATGGAAGACCGACGGTTACGAGGAAGAACGCATTGCGCAAGAAAAAGAAAAACTGAAAACCATTGCGGAGCAGTCGGCCTATCTTGAGCACTTGGCCTTCAAAGGTGCGACTTACCGCTACGGAGATTTTGATGATTCTATTCGTGAGCGATTGCAATTCGAGCTTTCGGTAATTGAGAAAGCTGGTTATCCGGGTTACTTGCTTATTGTTGAGGACTTCTGTAACGAAGCGCGAAAGATGGATGTTTCAGTGGGTCCTGGACGTGGATCTGCCGCAGGATCTGCTGTTGCGTATTGTCTTCGGATTACGGATGTGGATCCGATTAAATACGATCTCCTCTTTGAGCGTTTCTTGAATCCAGATCGTGTGTCGATGCCCGATATGGATATCGACTTCGAGGACGAAGGACGAGAAAAAGTTATTGAGTACGTACGAAATAAATATTCCCGCAACGCAGTTGCGCAAATCATTACCTACGGTACCATGGCCGCGAAGTCGGCCGTGAAAGACGCTGCGCGCGTGTTCGACTTATCCATTAGCGAGTCGGAGCAATTGACGAAATTAATTCCGGATCGCGCTTCTCTTTCTGACATCTTCAACAAAGAAGAAAAGCAACTGAAAGACGATTTTTCAAGTGAAGAATTCGAGCGCATGCAGCGCATGCGACTTATTGCTACGAGCACAACACCGGAAGGTAAAGTGTTGCGAATGGCGAAAATATTAGAAGGGTCTATTCGCAACACGGGAACTCACGCCTGCGGCGTGATTATAACCCCTACGGACATCACGAACTTCGTTCCGGTTGCAACCGTGAAAGACAGCGACATGTGGTGCACGCAGTTCGATAACTCCGTTGTAGAAAAAGCAGGGCTTTTAAAAATGGACTTCTTGGGCTTGAAGACGCTGAGCATTATTAAAAACGCGATCAAACTCATTAAGCTTTCCCACAACATTGACATAGACATTGACAACATTCCCATCGATGATGAAAAGACCTACGAGCTTTTCCAGCGCGGTGAAACAGTTGCCATTTTTCAATACGAAAGTGAAGGTATGCGCAAACATATGCGCGACCTTAAGCCTACCGTATTCGCCGATTTAATTGCCATGAACGCCTTGTATCGTCCAGGTCCTATGGAGTACATCCCACAATTTATTCGTCGTAAACACGGACTCGAAAAAATCGAATACGATCTTCCTGAAATGGAAGACAACTTGAAAGAGACATACGGTATTACCGTGTACCAAGAGCAAGTGATGTTGCTTTCGCAACGCTTAGCGAATTTCACGAAAGGTCAGGCCGACGTCTTGCGAAAAGCAATGGGTAAAAAACTCATTGAAGAACTGAATAAGATGAAAAGCTTATTCATGGAAGGCGCCATTGCAAATGGACACCCTGCAGATAAGCTTGAAAAGATTTGGACAGACTGGGAGAAGTTTGCGAGTTATGCCTTCAACAAGTCTCACTCGACATGTTATGCTTGGATCGCATATCAAACGGCGTATTTGAAAGCACACTATCCAGCAGAGTTCATGGCTGCTACCTTAAGCAATTCCTTGAGCGACATTAAGGGAGTTACTTTCTTTATGGAAGAATGCAAGCGCATGCGCATTCCCGTTCTTTCTCCAGATGTGAACGAATCACTTTCTCTTTTTTCAGTAAACAAAGCTGGAGCCATTCGCTTTGGATTAGCGGCCGTTAAAGCGGTTGGAGAGAATGCTGTAGAAAGCATGATTCGCGAGCGCGAAAGCAAACCCTTCGAAACAGTATTTGATTTTTTAGAACGTGTCGACGATAAAGCCACCAACAAGCGTGTTTTGGAAAGTCTGGCCATGTGCGGAGCTTTCGACCGATTCGGCATTACACGTTCTGCGTATTTCGGAACCGACAACAGAGGCGAAGGATTCATAGACACCTTAGTGAAATACGCGCGTGCAGCACGTGATGGCAAAAACTCTTCACAAGGCTCATTATTCGGAGAAGACTCAGGCGTGCAAATTCAACCGCCAACGATTCCCAAAGTAGAACCGTGGGATGCTCTCACCGAACTTTCAAAAGAAAAAGAATTGGTTGGAATGTTCATCTCAGGACATCCACTCGACGATTTCGCTCTTGAAATTGAAGCGTTCTGCTATCCTAATTCCATGGAAGCTTTAGAAAATCCTGAACTCAACAACGGCCGCGAAATTTCTTTTGCAGGTATTGTAAAAAACGTGCAGCACCGCATGTCGCAACAAGGGAATCCCTATGGAAGTTTCACGCTGGAAAACGGAGAAGGTTCTCACGACTTCCGCTTGTTCCGAAAAGATTACATGAGCTTCAAAGCGTATATGCAAGATAACTTCTTCTTGTACGTTCGCGGACGTTTTCAAAAACGTCGCTATGGACAAAACACAGAAGAAAAAACTGAATTTCAAATTGCGGAAATATCCCTCTTAGCTGAAGTAAAAGAAAAGCTTGGGCGCTATTTAACCATTGGCATAGACTCGGAATTTCTAACTGAGAAAACCATTCAAAAACTAGATGACTTGTTGGTAAAAAACACCGGACACGCGCAACTTCGCATTGAACTAAAAAATGGTGAAGACCGCGTGATGCTTCCTTCTTCGGAGAGAAATAAAATTTTGGTGACAAAAGAAATTCAAACTGAACTTGAAGCAATACCTGGAGTTTACTCCATTTCGCTTTCTTCGCGTTAACGAATAATTATTTTTTGAACGCCTGACTGTTTTTCAGCGTGAAAAACGAGGAAATAAATTCCAGGTGAAGCATTCACTTGGAATTCGTTTGACCCTGAATGACTGAAGGTTAATTTACCATCAACGCTATAGACCTGCACTTTCAGATTATTTGCTTGCGCAGAAGCCTGAAAGACGTTGTTTCCAATTGAATTAAACGAAAGGTTTTCTTCAGCCACTAAATCTTCCGTGCCAACATAAAAACAATCGTTGTTTACGGTTGTAGGAATTAAATCAGCTAACGTAATCGACTCATACCAATATACAGTTGCCTGCTGCTGCTTGTTCAATTCAAACCCATTTGAACTTCCAACTAGATAGACTGTGTCATTTACAACAAGTAAATCGTAGCAGTATTCAAACTTGCTCGTGCCTACTGTGCCCCCACCGTTGTATTGACTCTGAAAATCATATCGATGCAAGATCCATTCATTCTCTCCCAATCCAAAATCTGTTGTTTCTCCAGCTATTGTATATCCCTCCGAATTGGAATGCGCCGTTTTATACCACATGTTGTAATCTCTAAACGTGAATATTTCCATATCTATAGTGCCGTCTAAATGGAAAGCACAGCTGTATGAATTTCTAAACACTCCATTTAAAAATTCCCCTACAATAAAGACTCCGTTAGCTGACACGTGCATATCGTGTGCATGGGCGCCTGCACCTGCGACTTCAAAATTTTGCAATAAACTACCCGACGAATCGATTTTTCTTACACTGTAATGCGGGTTAGTTAATTCATCGTGATTGTTTAACACGTACAATTCACCGTTGTAATACTCTAAACCCACATTGCTGCTAACACCAGCCGATTCTATACTCATGGGAGCGGAAAGAGCTCCTGCCTCGCTCAGAGAATACAACACAACTAATTCTTCTCCGGATGGAAAAAATGAATTCGTTGCTACTAAAATATTTCCAACGCCATCCATCACAATATTTCGTGCCTCATCCCACACCCCCTCTCCAAATTCTTGTGACCACAATAAATTCCCATTCGCATCTACTTTTCCAACTAAATTTTTATAACCCGCCAGAGAGTTACTCAATATCATTCCGCAGAAATAAATACTACCATCGGGCGCAACTACCACATCGTTACCACGCTCAATGCCAATACCGCCAATATTCAAGGTCCATTCACAATCGAGCAATGTATTCAGTTTCGACAAATAAATATCTGTTTGCGATCCTAATTCACTACCTGTTGTTCCAACTGCAATAAAACCTCCGTTAGGGCACGCCACAATTGAGGTGTACTCATCAGAACCTAAACTGCCGTAATTATGCACAACCGCTTGAGCAATGCTCATCTGAGCAAGAGCAAGGAAAACAAACAAACAAATGAATTCTAATCTCTTCATGAATTATTTTTTTATCACTGCGCGAATTTCCATTACCTGCTCTAACAATTCTTCCAGTTTACTTAATTGAAGCATGTTTGCTCCATCACTTAAAGCAACTGCTGGATTTGGATGTGTTTCAATAAACAAACCATCGACACCTACAGCGACAGCAGCCTTGGCAATGATTCCAATAAGTTCAGGCTTTCCTCCTGTAACACCAATGCTTTGATTGGGTTGTTGAAGCGAATGCGTACAGTCCATAATAGCTGGCGCGTATTCTTGCATAATAGGAATCCCACGGTAGTCAACTACCAAATCTTGATATCCAAACATGGTTCCGCGTTCGGTTAACCAAACGCTGTTGTTTCCTGCTTCCTTAACTTTATTCATCGCATGCTTCATGGATTCAGCAGAAAGAAACTGTCCTTTTTTAATGTTCACCACTTTACCGGTTGCTGCAGCTGCTAGAAGCAAATCTGTTTGTCGACATAGGAACGCTGGAATCTGGAGCACATCGACATATGCCGCAGCCATAGCCGCTTCATCTGCCGCATGAATATCTGTTACGGTAGGAATTCCAAATGTCTTTCCTACCTTCTGAATGAGCTCTAAACCAATTTGATCACCTAATCCCATGAACGAATCAAGTCGTGAGCGATTCGCTTTTCTATATGACGCCTTGAACACATATGGCATTCCCAATTTGTCTGCAATCTCTTTTACGCGTCCGGCAACTTCCATTACTAAATCTTCTCCTTCAACTACACATGGACCAGCCAAAAGCACGAGTGATTTGGTCTGCGCCATTTTCATTATATCTTCACTATTCATTGTCTTTCTTTTTTTGTTTTGAATAAATAACTCACTTGAAGTGACGCGCTGATTTCTTTCGCCTCCTTGAAAAAATATCCTGGTAAATTCGATGTTTGAAAACCGAAATAAAACTGATTCGCAATTAACCATTGCACGCCCATTCCCAATTTCCAATTGCCGTAGGCGCCGTTTGAGACATTCAAAGAAGCAATACAATTGCTTTTCGGCATGTACATAATTCCCAAAGTAGCCAAGGGCTTCATCGGCGCTGCAAACATTTCCAATCCAGCTGTCAATCTAACTTTTTCATTCCAACGATAAACAGAACGCACGTAAAAGGAACCGCGCAGTGGTCTCCAAAAAGAAACGTTCCGAGAAGTGGTAATCAACGTATCTGCAAATCCTGAAGTTCCATTCAACAAAGAGTCGCCGTTCAATATTGCATTTAAATCAACTCCCGTCCAAGTGAATGTTGAATCAAATGAAACCACTTCGCTTTGTCCGTTCCAATTCACCCAACCTAAATTTCGCACACCGAGTGTATTCCATACTTCCTTCTTATCAATTCCTCTGTCTCGAACAAAATTATATTCTCCGTCTATGCTGAATCCGATTCCATTTCCATTCGGTCTTGCTGCTGCTGAATGAACGTATTCACCAGAGTAATCCAATTGCAAAGTATCGGCATTCGCCGAGGTGTAAAAAGATGATGGCGGAAACAAACTAAATTGCTGACACGTTAATCCGTTCACCATTGAAATTCCAATCGAACTAAATGTTCTCTTGTCGTAAACTCCAAAACCAATGGATTGAAACCCTTGCATTTCACCTTGAATGGAATTCAAAGGAACGCGCGAACCTTGATAATTGGCATTCCCATTACTGATTAATCCGAAGGCATCTTTCGAGATTCTTCCACTTCCAAAATATCCCTTTCCAACTTGAATATACAAGTCGAGCATTTCACTTCCGAATAAACTGTCTCGACCACCATAGTAACGCACGCGCACGTTTGCGTTGCCCCCAAACACGCCAAGATCCTTCATTCCATCAAGAACAGAATTTCTTGCTGACGCAGTTACAGTTCCCCCCAAAACGAATGGCTTTACAAGCTCTTTCGTTAAAAAGGTACTTCCCGCCGATGCGCTTCCTTGAATATCTAATATTCCACGAAATGCCTTTCCTGTTGAATCAGATTTCGTTAACCACAGATATGAAGTTTGAGCGAACGATTCGCTTCCGAAAACAATGAATGATATTACTAAAATTAATTTTCTCATTGAACTTCAGCATTAAGAATAACACCAGCTTTCACTCGAATGTCAATGAAATAAGAGTTATATAGATTTACCAATTGAGGAAATGAGGGCGTATTTGAAACAACTTGAATAACAATCTCTCCTTCCGCTTTAATAGCATTCCATTGCGCTTCTGAAATTGGAATTTGAAGTGTGGAAGAAGTTGGAAGCGCTAGAGCATCAACACTATTTCCATTTGGAACCAAAAGACTCGCAGCAATGAAGACTCCTGAAAGTGTTGACAGATTCAGTTTCCATTCAATCGGAAAGGCATTTTGAATGTCTAATGTTAATGAACTCACGCGTGCAGCATCGGTTGTTATTTCAACGCTAATAGTATCACGCAAAGTAAGTTCGCTCGCTGCTATGCGCAGAGGCACGTCAACAATAAGCTTCGCTTCGGTCAATTGATTTTCATAGAAGAAATCGTTTCCATCGCTCACATTTCCGAACGGATTCAATTCCAAATTTCCCTGGAATGAAATGGTGTTCGGCAAATTTCCCATGAAGTTCGTGATGCTGCTATTTCCTTCGTTCAACAGTATATCGTAATTCGAAACAGAAGCATTTCCGCCGTTGTCGATGGAACGCGTGATGAAGAATGGGGCGTATAAATTTCCTCCGGATAACTGCACTGTATTTCCAATTGCATTGTTTGACCCGGAAACATTTTCAATCTTCAACTTACCGTCGAAACCCATTTTGTGAGTGACATGAAATCCGAGTGAAGCCTGCTCCAGCGCGAGCGACCCTGTAGGCATGTTAGCACCCTCAGCCAGGTTGAATGATTCATCGAATGAGTAACTGTCATTTCCAAAATAACCTTTGGCGTAATCGATAATTAGATCGGACATAAGCAATTCGAAGCGCACAGAATCTTGACCGAAAATGGTGTTCTGATCTGCAGTGGTATTTTGTTCCGTTCTAATTTCAAGATGCGTAGAAAGCTTGTTGTAATCGAATCCAGTAGTGCCGGAAAGAACAACATATTTGTTCGACATGTCTACGGTGTAATACCCCTCTGTTGGAGCAGCTGCGCTTCCAGGAGTTAAAGCAAAATCAATATCCGTATTGTTTCCATAGATTTCAGAAACATTGTATAACGTAAAGCTTGGATGCAAGTATGCATTCACGTATGACTTCACATGAACTATCATTTGTCCGGACTTCACTTTCACCATGCGCAATCCTGTTCCGTTCGTTTCAACAGAATAATTTTGATTCTGCGTAATAATGGCGGTGTTACCGGGAATTTGAAAAGGTCCACCTGAAAGCGGCACCACAAATTTCTGTGAAATGTTTGTGTCTGGAATTTGTGTTAAATCGCTTGTTCCGAATCCTGAGATAATCTTTTCGAAATACAAATGATAAATACCCGCGTTGTCTGCGTATCCGTTGTCTGCGGTTAAATCTGAAAGCGTCAATCTGCCGTGCGCCAGAGGCGCAACCCAATTCGATTCCCAAGTGGTGGCTTCCTCTTTCTTACAGGACGAAAGTAAAACTATATTGGCAAAAAGGCAGAGATAGATTTTCGAGTGCATGGTATCAAATATAATCTATCTGTTAACATATTTCGAGATTCGTGAAAAACGATACAACAAAATCAATTGTGCGATCAACCACGGAACTATTTCATCGGGAAACGTTTGAATTCCGATTGCCGGAATGTATAACGCCAGAAGCACGTAGGCCGAAAGTATCATTTGTATATGGACATATTTTCGAACCCAAGCTTTCACTGAAGCTATGCGAGCAAAAGCAATGCTAAAGAGCACTGGATTCGCCCATAGAATATTGAAGTTCCATTTGGTAGTGGTGTGATCGGTTAAGAACCACATTACGAGCAAAACAACTCCAAGCAATCCAAAGAAACCAAGGAATAGACGTTCTGAAAAATTCCAAGCTTTTTTCTTCCAACCTAAATAAAGACTGAACCCCGCAAATAGCAGAGCGGATAGAGTGACATACAAAATAGGTTTTGCTGAAGGCGCTTGCTTTTCAAACAAGGAATCATCAACGGGAAGAATCTCGTTTGTTCTTCCCAAAACCTTTTGTCCGTTGAATGTCCAAGCCATCATGTTCGACTGAAGACTATCTGGCAAAAAAGAAGTTTGTCCCGCCTCTGGCGTTTTATCGCAAGGCATTCCCAAGACCAAATCAATCCCGAAATCTGCCAAATATTGATGAGCTAAATAGACGTCAATGTCGTGTCTGAATCTTGGTCGATTCGAAAATGTTTTTTCGTTTTGCTGAATTTCCGGAAAGGCCTTCAACACAATATCTCTGACGCGTGTTGCGCAATTGTCGTAAAAGAAATCGTATTGAAAAAACTTATTTTCCTTCTTTGCATTTTCTATTAGCAATGCTCCCAAGGATCTTATCTGCTCTGGATTCAGTTTGAATTCATTTTCCAGAATTCCCCTTCCTCCAAACAAATATTGCTGCTGAAACCCCGCAAATTCCTCAACGCTTAGCATATAATTCAGCTTTCCTCTCGCGAATTTCAAATAGAATCCTTCAGAGAATTCAAAAGTTCCATAATTGAAAACGAAATCTACCCACTCTCCGTTCAAGGTGTCTGTGTAGCGAATGGCACTGTGTCCGAAGCAGGTGTATAACTCTTCTCCTGGAGAGCAAGTTAGTAGAGACATACGAGGAAGTTCACCCTCGTGGATGTTCACGGTGGCCTTCGCGCCAAATGCAATCGCTATAAAAATTAAACAAGCAATAAATCTTTTCATAATGTCCATTCTCCTTTATAAACCAATTGCGCCGGTCCGCACAACCAAATATTCTCATAACCCTTCGCTGTTTTTTCAAATCGAACAATCAAGTCTCCGCCTAATGCGTGAATTTCCTTTTGACCGTCGTTGTTCGACAACTGGTGCATCACTAGTGCGCATGCCGTCACGCCGGTTCCACACGAAAGTGTTTCACCCTCTACCCCACGTTCATAGGTGCGAACCATAGCCTCGTCTTCATTCAACAAGGTCAAGAAGTTCACATTCGTTCCTTCTTTCTCAAACTCTTGACTGTAACGAATTTCGCTTCCCAACTCAATGACATGGAGATTCAAATCCTCAACCATTCGCACGATATGCGGAGAACCCGTATTTACAAAATATTCATTTTCACTCCGAACAATGACCTCCGAAACATCGGACATTCGAATGGAAATTTCTTCTCCTTCAATTTTCGCTTCGTGATAGCCATCGATTGCTCTGAAGGTAGCCTCTTCCTTTTTCAACATACCCAAGCTTTTCACAAAAGCTACTGCGCAGCGACTTCCATTTCCACAAAAAGATTGTGAACCGTCGGAGTTGAAATAGTTCATGTAGAATTCAGTTTCCTCTTCGCCTTCAATGAGAATTAGCCCGTCGGCGCCAATGCCGAAGTGCCTATCGCAAAGCTCGGCGACCTCTTCCGCGGTGGGCTGCCATGCGTTTTCACGATTATCAACCATAATGAAATCGTTGCCCGTGCCGTGGTATTTGAAAAATTGCATGTTCCAAAGGTAAAACGGTTTCTGTGAAGTACCACGTTGTTGTAACTTGCAGTCAGAAAGAAAATTTCATGGAAAACGAACTGAACTTGAATAGCGACACCCTGCTCTTGGCTTATGAAAAAATGGCAACTGCGCGTCAGCTTTCTGATTTATATGAAGCCAACGCCAAAGTCACTTCGAAATATGTGCATGCAACCTCGCGTGGACACGAGGCTTGCCAGATTGCGCTTGGTCTTCAGCTAACGAAAGACGACTACCTTTCTGCTTACTACAGAGACGACAGCATTCTGTTGAGCATCGGCATGACTCCATATGAACTCATGCTTCAGCTTTTCGCGAAGAAAGACGATCCGTTTAGTGGTGGAAGAACGTACTATTCTCACCCTTCCCTTAACCGCCCTGATATGCCGAAGATTCCTCATCAATCTTCAGCTACCGGAATGCAAGCCATTCCAACCGTTGGTGTGGCTATGGGTGTTCAATACAAAGAACTTCAAGGATTGAACGATACTAATATTCCTTCAGTGGTTGTGTGTTCCATTGGAGATGCAGCTATGACAGAAGGTGAGGTAAACGAGGCCCTTCACATGGCTAATTTGAAGCAGCTTCCTGTATTGTTTTTTGTTCAAGACAACGAATGGGACATCAGTGCTCACGCTTCTGAATTCCGCACGGGCGATGCCACAAACCTCGCGAAAGCATATCCGAACATTCGTGTGAAGAGTATCGACGGAACCGATTTCGTTCAATGTTTTAACACTATACAAGAGATCTTGACCAGCATGCGTAAGACGCGTAAGCCATGGTTGTTGCATTGCAAAGTTCCCTTGTTGGGTCACCACACATCGGGTGTACGAAAGGAATGGTACAGACACGATTTGGAAGAAGCGGAAAAGAGAGATCCTCTTCCAAAATTCAAAAAACAATTAAACAATTTCGGGTTTTCAGACAGCACGTTGGAAGATGTGTGGAAGAAAGCTGGTGAAAATATCTTACGCGATTACGATCGCGCTTCAACCGCGGAGGACCCTTCTCCTTCTTCGCTAATGGATCACGCTTATGCTCCGACTCCAATTACGGAAGAGAAAGGCGAGCGCGCACCGCAAGGAAAAGAAGCTACTGTAATGGTGGACTGCGCGTTGTTCGCGATGCAAGAAATTTTAGCGAAGCACCCGGAAGCCTTGTTATACGGACAAGACGTGGGCAAACGCTTGGGCGGTGTGTTTCGTGAAGCGGCAACTTTAGCGGAAAAATTCGGAGACAATCGTGTCTTCAATACACCTATTCAAGAAGCATTTATAATTGGAAGTACGGTTGGAATGAGTGTCGCTGGATTGAAGCCTATTGTGGAAGTTCAGTTCGCAGATTACATCTGGCCAGGCTTGAACCAATTGTTTACCGAAGCAGCTCGAAGTTATTATTTATCTAATGGGAAATGGAACGTGCAAGCGCTTGTTCGTGTTCCCATTGGCGCTTACGGAAGCGGTGGCCCTTACCACAGCAGCAGTGTAGAAAGTGTGTTGTGTAACATTCGTGGAATTAAAGTGGTTTATCCAAGTAATGGAGCCGATTTAAAAGGACTTTTGAAAGCTGCGTTTTACGATCCGAATCCTGTTGTTATGCTCGAGCACAAAGGATTGTATTGGTCGAAGGTGAAAGGTACCGACATGGCTCGAAGCATTGAGCCTTCGGAAGATTACATTGTTCCGCTTGGAAAAGCGAATACCGTTCTCACTTCCAACCATAAAAAATCAATTGCAGTTATTACCTACGGAATGGGTGTTCATTGGGCGATGAACGCCGCAAAAAATTTCGATGGTCAAATTGAAATTATAGATTTGCGCACACTTATGCCGCTTGATGAAAACGCTGTCTTTGCCGCTGTTAAAAAATGTGGACGCTGTCTTGTGTTAACCGAAGAGCCAGCCATGAATAGTTACTCTCAGGCACTTGCAGGAAAAATTTCAGAAAACTGCTTTGAGTATTTAGATGCTCCTGTAAAAACTTTGGGAAGTGCTCCTACTCCTGCTATTCCACTGAACAGTGATTTAGAAGCGGAACTTCTTCCTAATGCTGAAAAAGTGAGTATCGTCATTACTGAAATTTTAAATTATTAATGAAACGAATAACGCTACTTTTTTCTTTCTTATGCCTTCAACTGTGCTCGTTCGGACAGAGCAAGGAATTCGAGGGTGTTTTAATTTACGAGCTTCACACCTACAATGGAATCGAAAAATCGAGCAGCATCTCACACATTAAATACTCGGTAAAAGGAAAATTATGGCGGGGTGAAATTGTTGGAAATGAAGACTCAATTGCACCTGTTAGCTATTCGCTCCTTGTGAATTTAAAATCAAAGGAAGCAACCATTTTGGCTAACATCTCAAACACCAAAATGGCTGTAGCCACAAGTGAAAGCTTTTTTGAAATTGAAAAAACAAACTGCTTCTCATCTGAGGCAGGCTCGAAAAAGCTGACCATTGCTGGACTTGAATGCAAATCAGGGGTCATACTAAGCAAATCAGCTGATAAAAAAACAGACACTACTTCTGTTTGGTATACAATGTCATACGCTGCAATTCCATTTCAGTTTGAAACAGCCACTGCCCCGGGATTGATCGTTTCCATTCAGCAGGACAAAAATTCCTTTTGGGAATTGAGCGAAATTAAACCTGGGAAATTAAGTCCGGAAAATTTCGAAGTGCCTCATGACTACAAACACATGTCCATGACTGAATTTCAAGAGTATCTGGCCGCACTTGGAGAACTAGAAATAGAAGTAGAAAATCTAGAACTAGATTAAATCGATTATAAATGAGCAATTGGTATTCAAGAAAGTTCGCTCGAGTTTTATCTATTGAAAGACTTCTTTGGATGGCACTAATATGTGCGGGAGTTTTTATGTATTTCAGATATAAAACAGTGCCTTCTCTTGAACAAGACTCTATTGTCGTTATCGATAGTGCGGGAGTTCAGCACAAACTTTCGGAACTTACCTCGGGAATTACCGTGGTTCACTTTTACGCTTCCTGGTGCGGACCTTGTTTAAAAGAGCTTCCAGAAATTCAAACTTTCATGAACACGCCTCTTGGAAAACAAATTAACTTTGTGTTCATTACTGAGGATCGCGAGGATGTAGCAAACGTTTATCGTGAACGATACGGATTTAATATTTATAGAGTAAACAAACTCAAGGATGCAAATGTTTACTCTATACCCGTGTCCTATTTACTGAATGAAAACCATGAAGTGGTGAAGAGTGATCTCGGAGAATGGAATTGGAATAAAAAAGAATTTAACGACGAAATAAAAACTTTAATACAATAGAAAAATGAGTAAAGTATCAATAACCCTAGACAAGAAAACCATTGAGTTGGAAATTAATCCCGATGGAGAAACCATCCTAAACGCAGCCATAGACGCTGGTTTGGATGCTCCCTATTCTTGTCAAGGCGGTGTTTGCACAACCTGTCAGTGCAAAGTTTTATCTGGTTCCGCTCGCATGGATGCTAACCACGCCTTAACCCCGAAAGAAGTTGAGCAAGGTTACATTTTGGCGTGTCAAGCGCATCCAACGAGTGAAGAACTGACAATTACTTGGGATATTTAACTTTCTTATAACTCCTAACATGATAATTGTTTCATCATGCAAAAAAAGTAGATTGTAATTTTGAACCGATGAAAAAGTACACTTCTATAATTTTCGGATTGATTTTGATGACCCTTGTTTCTTGTAAGCATGAGCCACCATTAGATTTAGACGGTACGATGGCCGAGAATTGTGATCCCGATACTGTTTACTTCGGAAATACAATTTTGCCGCTGCTTGTTTCAAACTGTGGAATGTCGGGGTGTCACGACGCAGGCACCCACGCTGAAGATATTGTCGTTACAGATTACTACTCACTTATGAATTCCGACATTGTTGACATGGGCAATGCCCACAACAGCGATATGATCGAAGTAATTACCGAGTCGAATCAGGACGATATCATGCCACCTCCGCCGAGCGCCGCGCTTACATCTCAGCAAATCGAAGCTATTCGCACTTGGATTAACCAAGGCGCGAAATTCAATAATTGCGTGGGTTGTGACACGTTGAATTACACCTTCAACGCCTTCATTCTTCCGATTATTCAAACCAATTGCACGGGTTGTCACAGCGGCGGATCACCCAGTGCCAACTTGAGTTTAACGAATTACTCTGAAATTATCGTCTCAGTAAACGACGGTTCCTTTATGCATTCACTGCTGGGAACTGGAGGGTTTTCTGTTATGCCAAAAAACACTGGTGGACTTCAGAGTTGTAAGATTACACAAATTCAAAAATGGATTAACGATGGTGCGCTTAATAACTAAGTATACTCTATTGATGCTCTTCACTGCAGCATTGTTTAACTCGTGTTACTACGACAATGAAGAGTACTTGTATTCTTCCGTTCCGTGTGATAACACCTTTACGTTCACGAGTAGAATTGCTCCCCTTGTCGCTCAGCAATGTGCAAGCGGATGTCATGAGGGTGCCAATCCAAGTGCGGGTTTGTCCTTGACCACATACGACGAAATTAAAGCCATTGTAGACAACGGAGGTTTCGCAGGATCTCTCGACGGAACCAACGGATACTCCATTATGCCGAAAGGAACTTCTGGACTCAGCGCTTGCGACAAAACCGCAGTAAACGACTGGATTGGTGCGGGCGCACTAAACAACTAAACGAATATTATGAACAAGAAAATAATCATTATCGTTATCCTTTCCATCATTGCTATTGGCGGTGGTGTAGCTTATTATTTATGGAATAAACCGAAGACCAACGCGGCTGATGTAAAACCAACTTACGTCTTATCAGCAGACGAATTAGCTGCCGCGTTTATTGCAGATGAAAATACAGCCAATGGCAAGTACGTTAAAGAAAGTGTTGCTTTTGAAATGACGGGAATCGTGGACACCGTTTACACCAATGAAGGAGGAGAGGACATACTTGTTTTCCGAACCAATACAGAAGCGACCGTTGCTTGCTCATTCAACGTGGGTCAAGATTCAGGTAATCCAATGCAATTTAAAAAAGGAGATACAGCCAAATTGAAAGGGTTTTGCGGAGGCATTTTGTTTACTGAAGTTCAAATGCGTGCATGCGCTATTGTTAAATAAATCATGGCACCATTACTGAAAAGACAATCTTAAAATATTCTATTATGAAGAACTTACTTATTCTTATCGTTTTATCAGTTTCAACCCAGGCATACGCTCAACGTTATTTTTCTAAAACGGCACACATTAAATTCTTTTCGCACACTAGCGCTGAAGACATTAAAGCAAACAACTACAAGTCGAGTATAATCATTGACAAAGCATCTGGCGTTGTTCAAGTCGAAGGACTAATTAAAATGTTCGAATTCGAAAAGGCATTGATGCAAGAACACTTCAATGAAAATTATTTGGAAAGTGATACATATCCAAAAGCTACTTTTAAAGGCAAAGGAGATTTTTCAGGAGTGAATTTCGCAGCGGATGGAAATTATAGCGTTAACGTGGCAGGACAATTAACCATGCACGGAACGACAAAAGATGTAAGCGCTATCGCTACTATTAAAATTGCTGGTGGAAAGATTGACGGTTCTACCAAATTCTACATCAATCCAAGAGACTACAACGTGAAAATTCCTGATGTAGTAAAAGGACAAATTTCTAACAAGATTGAAGTAACCGTGAAGGCTACATTGCAACCACTTAAATAATTAAAATGAATTCCAATCCATTTTCAAAAGGGCTGCTGTTGTTAGCTCTTTTGTTTTTTTCTCAACTTACCATTCTCGCGCAGCCAGGCGATAGTCTTCTTGTTCAAACCGATGAAGAAGATTTACTTTCTTTGCTTGGAGGTGAGGAAGAACAAGCCTACACCACTGCTACCTTTAAGACTACCCGTATTATTAATATGCACAGTGTAGAGAATGCAGCTGCGGGAGTAATGGATTTTCGGATTTCTCACCGTTTCGGTTTTATAAATACAGGTGCTTACGATTTATTCGGATTGGATCAAGCCCTGATGAGAATTGGTTTCGAGTATGGAATTTCCGACCGACTAATGGTGGGTATGGGAAGAAGCAACGTGAATAAAGCGTATGATTCATTTTTGAAATATAAAATTCTTCGTCAAGGAAGTGGCAAACGCAATGTACCCCTTTCAATTTCATACTTCGCTTCTGCCGTTTGTAACACTGTTAAATGGGCCGATCCGAATAGAGACAATTATTTTTCTTCTCGCATGCAGTATACACATCAGTTGCTCATTGCACGCAAATTCAACAACGACTTATCACTTCAATTGACACCAACTTTGGTTCACAAAAACCTAGTTCCTACGCTTCAAGATAAAAACGACATTCTAGCTTTGGGATTTGGTGGGCGTTACAAGCTCACACAACGTTTTTCTGTAAATGGAGAATACATTTATGTTTTACCTAACCAGATTACTTCTACATTCTACAATTCTCTCTCGCTTGGAGTTGATATTGAAACGGGCGGACACGTATTCCAATTGCATCTTACGAATTCAACATCGATGTTGGAGCCTGGATTTATTACAGAATCGGTGGGACAATGGAAAAACGGAGGAATACATTTTGGATTCAATGTTTCACGCGTATTCACAGTTAGAGACAAGCGAGAAAAACCAGAAGAATAATTACACAATAGCTTTCGCTATTTCATCTTGAGTAACTGGCTTAACAAGAAAGGCCTTCATGAGTGTTTTCTCGGCATCTTCCATTGTTTTATTGTCTGAATTTCCAGAAATGTAAATTGCAGGTATATTCAATGTTTGCTGAATAGTCCGCATGGCGCTTATTCCATTTGTTCCATCTTCAAGACGAATATCCATGACAACAACATCTGGCTTAAGTTCAAGAGCCATTCTTACTGCCTGAGTCTCTTCTTCGGCAACACCTACGACTTCGTGACCCGCACGTTCAATGAACATCTGGTGCACAAAGCGAATGAGCTGATCGTCGTCTACTAAGAGTATTCGCATTACTTTTTAAATTTAAGAAGGTACTTCAATCCGTCTTCCGACTTTATCTCCAACTCACCTTTCAATTGTGAAGCAAAGGTACGCATGAGTTTGAATCCTAGTGATTCGTTTTTCCCTTCTTCAAAATCGGCGTTCAGACCTGGTCCGTTGTCGCAAATTTCCATTTCAATACACTCACCCACTTCCTCCAATCGAATTCGAATTTCAGGATTTTCAACAAAAGGAATGGCGTACTTGTATGAGTTCGTTAATATCTCATTGGCAAACAAGCCGCAAGTAACGGCCTTACTAATATTCAATTCTACAGGCTTGCCAATAAACTTGAGCTCTACAGTCTTGTTCACAGAAAGCAAATGCTGAAGATGCTCAGCCAAATTTTTCAAATACGCGAATAATTCTATTGCCTCGAAAGAATGAGACTTATATAACATCTCGTGCACAAGCGCCATCGCCTTTATCCGAGATTGCGATTCTCTATATGCCAAAACAATGTCTGCATTTTTTTCTTGAATGGCTTGTAATTCAAGAAGTGAATAAACTATTGTTAGATTGTTTTTTACGCGATGATGAATTTCTCCAAGTAAGGCTTCCTTCTCCAAAAGCGATTTCTGCAATTGTTCTTGAGCGTCGATTACAGGCGTTACATCCATACCGAAACCCATCATGTACTTGATCTCATCTTGGACAATAATGGGCTTAAATCTTTTCAATGAATAACGCGTCTTGCCCTCGGCATCTATAATCTTCTCCTCCATCTCTACCATTCGGCGTTCGCGTTTCGATTGCTCGAAAAATTCTTTTCGCATCTTGGCCATTGAATCATCGGTGCCCTTGAATTCGCAATAATCAAAATCGGTTCTTCCAATGAGCCAATTCCGCACCTCTTTGTTCTTAACAGCAAATTCATTAATGAGCATATAGCGCTGCTCGAGGTCGAATACGGCAATATCTACAGCAGCAGAATTCAAGACAACCTTATAAAAATCAGCTGAAAATTTCTCAAAAGGTCTTTGAACATTTTTTAATTTGAAGTAAATCATTTCACCCTTCATCTCATCTTGATTTAACTTAAATCGATGAAACTCATATTCAAGAACAACACCCCGATAGGTATATGATTTCATTCCTCCTGCCTCACCTTCGTAGACCTCTAAATCATTTAGTTTTTCCGATATTTCAGAAAGACCTAAACCTTGTTTTCCGAAAAGAAGCAGTGCATCTTTCAGCTGATGAATGGGATGGCCCGTCTTATTTTCAAATGAACAAACAACTCTACTATTATCGTCTATGAATATCCACTCCATATCAGGAGCGGATGAGACTAAATCAAATTTTCCATTTTTAGCAGTTGAAAGAGAGGACGTCTCTATTTCTAACAAATCCGTCTCATGGTCCCTTTTTAAACAAATCCATTGAAGGCCCGGTTCAACTATAATTGTCCTGTTAAGATACCAAAAGATTCCTTCGAATTTATTAGAAGCAGCCCTGCTGAACGTTTCACTATTCTGAAAATACCAAGCAGCCTTTTCACCCCATAGGTAAACCCGATCCTGATTGTTCCAAATGAATTGATTCGATTTTAAAAACTGCATTGTTTCAAAGATAAACCCTCTTCAATAAAAAAAGCACCCATTGGATGCTTATAAGATATATATCAACTTTGTTCTAAGAATTTACTCCGCATAAATGCATGATGAAGAAAAACAACGCTCCTAAGCCTGCAGAAATAGGGATTGTGATTATCCACGCCACCAAAAGTTTGCCTGTTACACCCCACTTCACCGCAGAAATACGCTTTGTAATTCCGACACCAATGATTGAACCCGTTATGGTGTGGGTCGTTGAAACGGGGATACCCTGAATGCTATCTCCCGCCAATTTCCATGGGAATTTCAGTCCTTCCGTGAAGAAAAGCGTAATTGCACCAGCAGATTCTGCGGCAACGCCTTCGAAAGGATTCACTTTGGTTATTTTGTTACCCATTGTCTTTACAATCTTCCAACCTCCGCTTAAAGTTCCAAGAGCTATAGCAGTGTAGCAAGAGATTGGCACCCAATCAGGCATTTCTTTAATACTTCCGATTTCATTTGAAGCGAGCAGAGCAACTGAAATAATTCCCATCACTTTCTGTGCATCGTTACCACCATGGCCAATACTGAATGCAGCACTTGAAACCAATTGAAGTTTTTTAAACAATCTGTTGGAACCTGAATTGTTCAGCGTGCTCAGAAACAAGGCGCAAACACCTAACGACACGACAAGAAATCCTAACAAAATCCATTTGAAGTTCCCACCATAAAGGGCAATATCGAACCAATCCAAACCAATAATTCCATGTTCATTTACCTTGGTCATATCTGTTTCCAGCGCTCTGCCAACCAAGTAACACGCACCAAAAATTATGCTTAAAGTAATAAGCTTCATGTACAACTCTTTTCTGAATGCATTTAGCAACCAAACAGAGATGAGGTATGACATTAGCATTCCAGCAATTGGAGCCACAACAATGAAGATTGCCGTTGCGATTACAATGCCAATGTTTATTGCATCTATGCCGTATGCCGCAAGAAAAGCTCCGGCAAAACCGCCGATCAGTGTGTGAGAAGATGATGAAGGGATACCATAAAACCATGTGAGTAAACTCCAGATGATTGCAGATAATAATCCCGCTGCAATCAAAGGAAGAGCTGAAACTTCCATTGTATACTTTATATCAACCGTTTTTGCAATTGTATTAGCAACAGCGTGGTCTTTGAATATAAAAAACGCAAGGAAATTGAACATGGCCGCCCATACAACCGCCTGAAACGGGGTAAGAACTTTCGTTGATACGATAGTGGCGATAGAATTTGCTGCATCGTGAAACCCGTTGATAAAATCAAATATCAGCGCTAATGCTATGACAGCTATGAGCAAGAATGAATAATCCATTCCAGTATCGATTAAGAGTTTTTTACTAAGATTGATTCCAAGACATTTGCGACATCTTCACATTTGTCAGTGGCTATTTCCATGCTGCTTAAAACCTCTTTGGTTTTAATCAGTTCCAACGGGTCAGATGCCTCAGCGAACAATCGAGCAATGCTTTCGTCGAACAAATCATCGGCTTGATTCTCAAGAGAATTTATACGGATAATCGCTTCTCGAACACGCTGCACATTTTTCATGCTTCTCATATCGTGAATAGCGGCATCGATTTCAATGACCTGCTTCAATAAAACTTCGCTCATCAACTCCATTGTTTTTGAGAATCGCTTTACATTGTACAACTGAATGCGAGTTGCACAACCGTTGATATAATCAGCAATATCATCAATACTTGTTGTCAAGGCATGTATGTCTTCTCTATCAAATGGCGTGATAAAATTCTCTGACAGTTCCATAAATATCTGATGGGTAATATCATCTCCCTTTTGCTCAAAATCTCTAATTTGGCTAATACAAGTCGCTATTTGATCGGGGTCAGTAAGCTGAAACATTTGATTAAAAACCCTTGCCTGAGCTACTAGGTTAGAAGTATCCTCCGAAAACAGATCAAAGAACAAAGCGTTCTTTGGCACCATGAATGAAAAAAGGCTCTTAAGCTTCATAAATATATTTTTACCTTGCAAACAAACGTTAATTATGTTATTCTAACGTTAAATACCTGTTGTTTTTTCGTTTATTTTTCTTGAAAACAGTAGAAATTCCTGCGCAACGAGAGCAATTGCCCTTTCGTTTGGACGACAGCGATCACTTTCAAAATAATCGTCGTTCCGAAGAACGTCAGTTACGAATTCATACGAAGGAAAATACGACGCATTAAAGCTCGTACAAAGTTCATGAGCCAATTCCAAACATCGCGCTTTTGTTCGTGCATTTTCAACCACACCCATACGCCAATGTTTGACCGGTGAGACGGTAAAAACAATTTGCAGATTCGGATTCCATTGCTGTATTAAACGAATGCACTCTGCACCTGAATTTATCATTTCATTCAATGAAATAATTTCTTGTTGAAACTCTTGCTGCGGAAGACGTTGACAATTTCCCACTAACCCAAAATCCTTGTGAGTCCAGGCATGACCTGTGCCAAGGGTTATAACCAACGTATTTGCGGATTTCAAAGTGTTGCGTAGAATGGTAAGGTTCGAATGAACAATCTGTTTCAATTCATCTTTAGTATCTGCCCTTAATACCTTTCCGCCAGCCAACGACTTCCATATTTCTTCGTGAAAAACAAGTTGCATTTCATTTTCCGAAATATGATTTTGACAAGCATACTTCAACCAATTAAAAATGGGGATGGGATGAAATAAAGTACCGAAATTATTGGAGGTTACTTTGAAGCCCACCTCTTCCAGATATGGTTTTAGATTGTCTGAAAAACAGGATCCCATTAAAACAATTTCCTTCCCTTCAGGACACTGCCAATGCTTGAAAAGATCTAGCATTGTGCAATGATTTCAATTTGCTCTAAAGAACTTTCACCGCATTTGAAATGTCCAAGTGGACAAGATTTTTTTCCATGCAATCCGCAAGGACGACAAGCCAAATCTTCGTTTGACTCAACAATGCGCGAGCGATCTGACAATGGGCCAAATCCGAATTCAGGAATTGTAGAACAATAAAATGCCGTGGTTGGTGCATTCATCGCAGATGCGAAATGCATGGGCGCACTGTCGTTCACGAAATTCATCGTTGCATCGCGCATAAGCGCTGCTGATTCTAAGAAATTCAGTTTTCCACAAAGATTCGTTGCGTTGAAATTTTCAACTCCCTTCACCTCTTCACACAAATCAAAATCTGCTTTCGCTCCCAATAAAAACACATGATGGTTACTCGATAATTCTTTTACGAGTTGAATGAAATTCGCCTTCGGCCATTGTTTGGTAAACCACACAGAAGATGGAGCAACACACACATAAGGTTTACTTTTAAATTCTGTAACTGCTTCAAAATTTTGAACTGAAGGAAACAATCGCGGAGGGAAATCACCCGGGACAAATTCGCGAAGTAATTCTAAATTTCTGTTTACTTCATGAAGTCCATTATTCACTTCGTGCTTGAATTTCGAACTGAAACAAAAAGAAAATGGATTTTCTTGAAATCCAATTTTCTTCAAAGCACCGCTTCGCCACGTTAGAAAACCTGTTGAAGCAAAGCGCTGCAAATTGATTACGCAATCGAATTTCTCTTTCCGAATTTTATTTCCTAATTGAACTAAATTCCGAAGCTTGTTTTGCTGTTTTTTCCAAATCCAAATTCGATCGATAAACGGATTATTCTCTAGCAAAGATTCGTTTCCCTTTCGAACTAAAAAATGAACTTCGGCATTATCTAATTGCGCCAAAGCCTCGGCCATTGGGGTTGCTAGAACCACATCGCCAATGAACGCTGTTTGTATAATGAGGAACTTCATGCTTACTCGTTGCCGAGAATGCTAATTAAAAGTTTTACCGGAACATAGCTTCTTGAAATTCCGTCGAACATATCCAAATTCACATATTCAACATAAACTTCCTTGTTCAAATAGAACGAAGGATCAGCCTGAATATCATCAGATCCATCGAACCAATACAACCAAAGCAGTTTCTCTTCAACACCGTCTACATTGATAACAATGTATCGTTGCGCACCGCCTTCTTCTCGTATATATCTTCCTGTGAGAATACTAATTTCTGCATTTTCTTCAGAATAATCCTCTTCAGCTTGCTCACCAGAATCATCATACTCTTCTGTGGTCTCAGCTTCGCTATTTGCATTCCGCGCAAGGATAATGGAAAGCTCAATAAACTTCGGACACATGGCTCCCAATTTTTTCCCTACTTCAATTCCAATTTGGTAGCCAGATTCCTGATTGAATTCCTTCAAGTTCATTTCCTTCATCAGCGCATCTATGTTCTCCATGATTGACGGAGCCATGCACTGTCCGAGCATGATCTCAGCATCCATAGAGGTCATGTCGTTATTTATTTCAGTGTCATTGATACAATCACAAGCAGCGTTAGCCACCTTATCAATTGCAGAGCGCTGAGCGAATGTTGCAACCGATATTATCGCTGCAAATAAAACAAGTGCGATTTTTTTCATTTTGATTTTATATGGAAATTATGCGGATACATTGTATTCTCTCAATGCAGCATTGAGAGAGGTTTTCAAATCTGTGCTTTCTTTTCTTTTACCAATAATCAATGCGCAAGGCACTTGAAATTCTCCTGCGGGAAACTGCTTCGTAAAGCTTCCCGGAATTAGCACAGAACGTTCCGGCACTTCACCAATGTATATGACAGGTTCTTTTCCAGTTACGTCAACGATTTTCGTCGATTGCGTAAGCACTACATTCGCGCCGAGTACCGCTTCTTTTCTAACTCTTACCCCTTCAACCACAATACAACGAGAACCGATGAAGCAGTCGTCTTCAATAATCACAGGAGCCGATTGAACGGGCTCCAATACTCCACCTATTCCAACACCGCCACTTAAGTGAACGTTCTTTCCAATTTGCGCGCATGAACCAACAGTAGCCCAGGTGTCGACCATTGTGCCTGCACCTACGTATGCACCAATGTTCACATAAGAAGGCATCATAATAACACCTGCTTCCAAATGCGCTCCGTAACGAGCAATGGCATGAGGAACCACTCGCACTCCTTGCGCCGCATAGTCTCTTTTCAATTCCATTTTATCGTGAAATTCGAACGGGCCTACTTCAATAGTTTTCATTTCTTGAATAGGGAAATATAAGATCACCGCTTTCTTCACCCAATCGTTCACCTGCCAGTTGCCATTTTCCAAAGGTTCAGCAACGCGCAACTTCCCTTTATCTAGGGCTTCAATAACTTCTCGAATGGCAATTCGGGTATCTTCACTCTTCAATAATTCTCTGCTCTCCCAAGCTAATTCTATGGTCTCTTTATGCTGTAACATGCTTTTGCTATAATTTCGTCAAAAATAAGCGAAAACATGTCAAAGGCATTGGGAATTGATTTTGGAGAAAAGCGCACGGGATTGGCCATTACCGACAGCCTTCGTATCGTGGCTTCGCCGTTGGAAACTATTCCGACAGATAAACTCAAAGCTCACTTAATTCAATTGGTGCCGAAAGAGCAAATAACGACTTTGGTATTGGGAGAGGCGCGTCATGCAGACGGTACAGAGGCGCCCATTACTATTAAGCAAAATGAATTTGCGGACTGGTTACGAAAACATTTTCCTGCGATTGAATTGGTTCGAATCGATGAGCGCAATACCAGTCAGCTCGCAGCTGAAGCGCTTTATCAAGGAGGTATGCGCAAAAGTCAACGTCGAATAAAAGAAAATCTAGATAAAGTCAGCGCAGCCATTATCCTGCAATTGTACTTGAATTCGTAAACGGATCAAGCTGTTTCATCACTTCCAGTAAATTTTTCCAGCCCACAATTTCAGCAGCATACAAAAGTGAAAACACGCGCTCTTGTTGAATTTGATTTGGGTGAGTAAACGCAAAGAATTTTTCAAGTTGACTGAACTTCACTTCTTCCTTCGATTTAATCGCCTTCATTATTTTTTGTTGAATATTACCCCATTGATCCATTTGCTTTTTTTCTTCCGCGCTCAACCAACCCACTAAAGAGGCGTCTATTTCAGAAATGTAACTCCGCAAATTCTCAAAGCTTTTTGAAGTGAATGAAACTTCGTTTTCAAAAGATTTCACATTCATTGCACCCAACATCTTCTTTTGCGCGTCGTGAAATTTTTCTTGTACCAATTCCGCAATGTCTAATTCATTTTTCGCTACAAATTCTAAATCTCTCTTCCGCAGGAGTACCATTGAAATTCGATGAACTAAAAGTGGCATTTGAATATTTGCAGCCTCAAACGCATTCTTCAATTGAAGCCAGTAGGCCAATTCTGAAGGACCTCCGATATAGGCAATGTTGGGAAGAACCGTTTCTTGGTAAAGCGGACGCAGCAGCACATTCGGACTCAATGCACCTGAAATTTCGCTCAACTCCAATTTCGTGAAGTACATTTCGCCATCACTCGTTTGAAATTGCTCACCGTATTTATCGATGCGCTTTCGGGTTTTCAACTCACCATTTTCCTTCAACCAAAATAAATTAAATTCTCTTGGTTGAATGTTTGGATTGTATCCCGAATTTTCCAACGCCGCATTTGTTTTCGACACCTCAGAAAAAATAAATTCCTCTTGAATTTCCTTGTCGAAAAGAGATGCTGCCAATTTCTTTAATACCTCGTCATTTCCATCTATGCATACCAAGCCAAACTCACCTAACAATTCATTCACCCAGAAACGTGTTGCTTCGGCAAAATTATTTTTCGAATAGGCTTGAATAAACAATTCACTCAATCCTATTTCGTTGAACTTTCCTTCTGCCTTCTTTTCATTCAACCAAGAAAGAAAATCTTCTGCTAGAAGTTCACCCGCTATTCCTTCAAACTCTAAGGCTAATTCAACCTTTTCGTTGCCCCAATGGAAGTGACGAATCTCTTCAATGTCGTGATCTTCCGTGGCCATCCAATACACAGGGACAAAATTAAATTCTGTTTGACTGTTATTCAACTCTTGGGTAATTCGAATGGCCGTGAATAATTTGTAAATCAAATAAAGCGGACCACCTGCAGAACATATCTGATGACCAGTTACAACCGTGAACGTATTTTCTGAACGAAGCAACTCGATATTCTTCACCAACTGCTCAGATAAAACGCGCTGCTGATATTGCTGAATTAATTGGGTCGATAAGGCACTTCTTTTCTCATTTGAAAATGATCTATTGCGCGCTGCAGTAATACAATTTTCTTTCGTAAAAAAATCCAAAATGAACGGTCGCACATTTTCATCTTGATTCAATAAATCTTGAACCAATGGTGAAACTTTAAGCGGGATTTCTTGAATAACCTTCATAGCGCGAAGGTACTGCTACTAGCGCAGAAGTGTAACATAACCAGATTGAGTTCCATCCTCACCTGTTTTCCCAATTCTGTATTTAACCACGTAGTAATACGTTCCATCTGGACAAGCGGTTTTGCCGTTCGTGCCGTCCCACATAGGGTTGGAAACATTTTTCGATTGGAAAAGCAACTCGCCCCAGCGCGAAAAGACTTCAATGCTTACAATGTTTCCACTTTCTCCAACGGGCATGAAAAAATCGTTTTGTCCGTCCCCATTAGGAGTGAATGAATTCGGAACAAATACGAAATTCACTTTATCAGGTGCTGGACCTTTATCTGAAGAATTCTCGTCAGGAACATTATCACCGTCTATTTCAATACATGAAAAATTATCTACGAAATAATATCCAATCTCTGGGTTTCCAGAACCTCTTATTACAATTTCACGCTCTGAATCAGAGCCAAAAATACCTAGGGTGAAAAATTTCTCATCATCAATTAATGGCACATATTCAAAACTAATTTTTTTCCATGTTTCAGAATAAAAAACACTATCAATTGCAAACTGAGGAGAAAAATAAAGCGGGTCGAATCCGGTTTGAACAGGCGCAAAGGTTGACAAATAAGCTCCAATGTGATCTATCGCTAGACCTGCGGTGCTAGTAACTGTTGATTTTCCATTCGCCAAATAAAACGAAATTTTATATTTCTTTCCTCTAATCAGCGGTGCCTGAAGCTGGCATTGAAGATAGGTTCTTCTGTTCGTGAAATTTCTGCCACACATGGTAATTCCCACCATTGCGTTTCCGTTGTTTGCATTCAACAAACCAAAGGGAGTTTCTGGCAAATCACACGCGCTACTGGCACCTACTTTATAATAATCCGGCCCTGCAACATCGCTTCCTGCGTTGTTCCAGCCGACTATTTTATTCCATTCACCCAATAACTGCGGCGTAGCGGTGCTTTGCTCGAAACTCGGATTTGGAAATTGTGCTTCAGCAACAAATGAAGCAAACAAAAGAATTATAGCTAAGTAGTGACGCATAACACGAAGATAAGTCAAAGCTTTGAATTTATTTTCCATCGTTCATGAGTATTCGCAATCCAAGAAATAAGTTACTGTATTGCATGTTATAATTCACTCCCGATTCTGCGACTTTATTCACGGGTGGAAAACTCCAATTCGCTTGCGCAAACGCATTTAGTTTCTTCGTCAATTGAAACTCTGAACCCACCCCGACCAATACCCCGAATTGATTCCAATTCTGATTACTAAGATTTGCATTTACAAAACTACCAGCAGAATTCATGAAAAGCATTTGATTGGAATTCTCTCCGGTGTTTTTCAACTTAAACGAACGGTAGATCGGAGAGATTTCTCCGAATGCTCTCCATGTCGATTTAACAGTAAAATCATTCACATAGAAGCGGAATTTCAAAGGCACTTGAAGAGAACTTATACTGAACGTCTGCGAGAACGTAGAAAGACTTACGGTATCCAACTCAAAAACACCGGGTTGCACCTCTGTCTGAAAGACCTGTTCAATTTGATTTTCACTGGTGAAGAATGACACAGTATTGCCCGTGTTATATGCCAGTGCATTCGATTCTTTAGTTGTGCCATTCGACCTCAAAATAGCAACTCCAATTTCGATATTTTTATGCGCTCTGAAGTATGCTCCTAACCCGAAATTTGAGTGATAAACTGTGTTGTTCGAAATTCCAAGAAACTCATTCACACCTACCAGCTCTGGGTAAACTTGATTCGAAATAGAAAAATCAGTCATCTGAAATCCAAAACCACCATCTAATCCCCAAACTGGAGCTTTTCGTTTTTCCTTGAAATCATTCTTTCTTGCTTGATTCAACGAATCTGTCATTGGCGAATTACGTTCCTCAATGTATATCACTTCGCCATCAATAATAAGCGTATCTGAAACGACAAAAGCCCAAGATTCTTGGGCTATGAAAACAAACAAACCTATTAACCAAAAATATCGCATTATATCGCGAATGTACGAATTCACTTCCCGGTAAGCCTTGTCAATTTCAGCGATTTACCTTTCGGCTTAACAACCTCTGTACTCAGCTTCGGAACTTGAATTTCCTCTGGCATTCTCTGTACTTCAATAGTTTCTGCCACCTCAACAATAGCCGGCTCGACAATAGGAGTGCTTTGACTATTTTCTACCACCATGGTCGAAACGCTAGTTTCTCCTTGAACAATCTTTGATCGTCTTATCGTTTTTGCTGGAGTCGATTTCGATTCCTTCTCTGCATTCAAAATCACATGGCTGCTGGTATTTAAATCGACAACAGATGCAGGAATTGCTTTTACTTCTGTTGCCGCAGGGGCTGAATTTTGCGCAACAGCAATGGACTCGCTGCGATTCGAAAAGACCAAAGCCAGCACACCTGCACTCACTAAGGCTACTAGGTAAACATTCATGGTGTACCAAGAAAAACTCCAAAAGGACTTCTTTTTATTCAGCGCCTTTTGAATACGATCTTCCATTCCAGCCGGTGCCTGTGGAGCGTAATTCTGCAAGTCTTTCGCGACTTTATTCATTAAATTTTCCATATACTTATACTTTTGATTCTACTGGTATTTTCTGCGCACTCAAATCGAGCAACGCCTTCTGTAAATGTCCTTTTGCGCGAGAGAACTGTGACTTCGATGTGTTTACATCTATTTGCAGCATCTCTGCAATTTCTTTGTGTTTGTAACCTTCAACCGCATACAGATTGAATACTGTGCGATATCCGCTTGGAAGTGCCTGAACACAAATCATTAACTCTTCCATAGTGTAGTCCACGTCGTGGTGTTCTACCAAACTGCTTGCGTATTCGGAGCGGTCATCAATTTCATCTTCCAACCTACCGCGCAAGTTTTTTCTATATCCTGTTATTGCTGTGTTCACTGCAATTCTTCGCACCCAACCTTCGAAACTACCGGCAGACTGATAGTCTTTCAGGTGATTGTAAATTTTAACAAAAGCTTCTTGCATTGAATCCTCTGCTTCCATTCTATTCTTGGCATAACGAAGACAAATTCCGAACACCAACGAAGAAAACTTCTTGTACAACAAGTGTTGCGCTGACTTATCGCCGCGAATACACGATTGTATGAGAGTCTTTTCTTCCATTGTTATAACATAGACAACTGCCCCTTAAAAAGGGTTGCATCCTTAAAATTAATAGAAATTACTGATACTTGTACACGCCTTCCCCTTTGTTCTTGGAAAGCATTCGGTAATCGAGGAAGTATATCATTCGAATAGAAACCGAACTACTGAAAGGCAGCTGTGTTGTTTGATTGAAATCGGAAAGCAGATTCGCCTGAATTTCATTGTCTTTATTTATGATTGCATACTTCCAAGCGAAAATCATTTCGCTTCCCGGACGGAAAATCCATCTGTAAAACAGATCAACCGTCAATGAATTGAAATCTCGATTAGCCACTCCAGTGAACTCACTGTTTCCCAATGTCCCATTTTCATTCAAACTATAAAATTCGTGATAGCGCGAGTATCCCCAATAATGGCGAAACCTTACGTTCATGCTATTCACCGGATTGAAAGCAAAAGCAACAGTTAGCACATTGGTATGCGAAATAGCGTCACGTCTTCCAAACACAGGGGCGTCAGCATTCAATGGATCAAAAGTTGCAAATCCCAAATCGTTGAAATGCTGCTGTCTGCTGTATACGTAGGTGAACATCCACTTATCGTTCAAGCGAAAGCGTGGAGAGATTCTCCAATTGAAAACATAACGACCGTCATTTTCATAAGTCCCAAAGCCTGCTCCAGCATCAATGGCCAAACGTTTGCGGTAATCGGAACTTATAAATCCACCCCCTCGAAAGTACTTGTAAGTTTGAAACTTCATTCCATCTACACGAGGCTCGAAAAAGTCGAAGCCATGCGTTGGCTTGGCGTCGAAATTCAAGTTTATGTATAGGAACTTGTTCGTGATAACAGAGAATTCTCCTTCAACATAATTTGAAGTAAATGTTTTGGGGAAGTATAGGTTTGAACGTGAATAGGTGAAATTGGTCCAAGCCTTATTCAATTTCCAAAAAGGCTTATAAATATTATAACCAACAGTTCCAGAATTGACTTGCTCGTTGTTTGCCTGCAGATAACCAAGGTCATTGGGGTCATAGGTATTGCTTTCTGTGTAGTGATTAACCGAAAAGGTGAAGTTTCCGCTGACCTTTGAAAGATCAATGCTGTATCGATGGCCCAATTTATCCTCCGGAGTGTTTCCGAAAAAATCCAATCCGTTTTTCGAACTCAAAGCGCCCGAAGCTGAAAGAGCAAAAGAATTCGCTTTGTTCAACAAACGAGTCTGGAGTGCTGTCACGTTGGCGTCATAGATACTCCCCTTCCTCATCACATTCGTGTTGGTGAGTGAGATTTGAGATTTATTGGGAAGGTTCTGATCAATTACAAAAACGTTGTAATTGGTTAATGGATTTGTAATGATTTTTCTTGTTGAATGACTGGTCGTATTCTCTACTTCAGCGCTAGTTTCATTGGTAATGGCATTGAAGAAAGCAACAGCAAGACCCTTGCTATTTCTTCCCGAAATTTTGGTTGCGTTAATCAATTGCGTTTGCATGGGGTTCGACAACACCCGCTCATTCGAATCAATTTTAGCACTCACATCAAACGCAAACAGTGGCGTTCCTCCAACACGACGCGAATAAAAAACACCGCCACGTGAAAACAATTCTAGGCCCTCATTGAAGAACTGTCGGTTATCTTGAAACTGAATCTCATACGGCGTAAGATTCAAAATCAATTGATCGCTGATTGTTTGTCCGAAATCTGGAATAAGAGTAGCATCGAGGGTGTAGGCCTCATTCAATCCAATTTTCAAATCCATACCTCCGCTGTATGCGAATTGGTTTGAGCCACTCTGTTCTTTCTTGCTGTAGGTGGAAATGTAAGGATAGAAAAAAACTCGTTTCGGGGGCACAATTCCGGATATACCTTTCAAATGGCCCATTTGTGCTAAGAACCCAGCACCAGCTGGATCTACAAAACTCCAATTTGCCTGAATACGGCTTCTTCTAATTTCACGCGTAAAATTCACATGCCAATCTTGTTCAGGCAAATTAGGAAAGCGCAAAGCAGCATAAGGAATCTTGAATTCCGCTATCCAGCCATCTTTTACAATCTTCGTTTTACAATCCCAAACGGCATTCCAAGAGGCATCTTCACCGCTCGCAGATTGTCTCGCATCATACTGCTCTCCTCTAGGAGAAACAGCAAACATGTATCCCGTTACACCGTCCTTATAACAATTCAAGGCTATCCCAACATAGTCTGAATTCCCATCACCATCTCTTCCCGTTAATTGTTGAAGAATACTGTCTGGCGCTGAATCATATGCGTAAATGCCGACGTACAGCGCTTCATTTGTATAGACAACTCTGACTTCCGTGTTGTGTGTTTGTAGTCGGCCTGGATAAGGCTGAAGCCCCCAAAACTGATCTGTCACCTCTGCACTTGCCCATGCCTCATCGTTGAGCATTCCGTCCAAGACGGGTGCCTGCTCCGCTCTCACTGCAAAAGCTGTTCGATTTGCCAACTGACCTGAAGCCAAAAAAGCAAGATGGAAAACAACAAAGAGCACAAAAGATTTTTTCATTGGACCGCAAAACTACGATGTAGAACAAATGCAAAAAAATAATGTTTCCTAAACAGGTATAGAATTAACTTCGCCATTGATATTTCAACATGAAAAATAGTATTTTATTCTTTCTATTCGTTTTTGTCATTGGAGCGACCTCGATTGCGCAGAACTACGCTGTTAGTGGCGACGTTCGCGACCGTGCAACCGGAGAAAGTATCATTGGGGCAACCGTGTTAATTAAGAATAAGAACAGCGGCGCCGTTACCAACAATTTCGGGTTTTATTCCATTACACTTCCCACAGGAAATTATGAAATGGAATTGCGGTGTGTGGGTTACGAGACCTTGCTGGCTCCGTTGAAACTACAATCCAATCTTCACAAAGACTTCGAGCTTAATCCTATTTCATTTACGGGCGGACTTGTTATTATTGAAGGAACACGCAAAGACAATGTCGGAAGCACCGACATGGGAAAAATTGAAATTGGAATCGATCAAATAAAAAAGATACCTGTCATTTTTGGTGAAGTAGACATCTTGAAAACCATAACGCTTCTTCCCGGTGTGCAAAGCAGTGGTGAAGGAAATGCGGGGTTCTATGTTCGCGGCGGCGGGGTTGATCAAAACCTCATTCTTTTAGACAATTCAACAGTTTATAACGCATCACATCTTTTTGGATTTTTCAGTGTATTCAATGCAGATGCAGTAAAGAATATTGAAATCACCAAAGGAGGAGGCGCCGCCTCATACGGCGGAAGACTGTCCTCCGTCTTAGACATTAATTTGAAAGAAGGAAATAGTAAGTCTTTTCATGGCGCTGGTGGCATTGGAACCATTGCCAGTCGTTTTACTGTGGAAGGGCCGATTAAAAAAGACACCTCTTCGTTTATTCTTTCGGGAAGAAGGACATACATAGATATTCTGGCGAAACCTTTCATGAATCCGGAAAGTGGCTTTAACGGATCTGGTTATTTCTTTTATGATTTGAATGCAAAATTCAATTACCGTCTTTCCAATCGCGATCAACTTTTCGCAAGCGTGTACACCGGAAAAGATGTATTCTCATTCAACAGTTCAGATGCTGGCTTCTCAACGCGTATTCCATGGGGAAATACAACAGGAACAATTCGCTGGGCTCATCAATCGGGAAGCAAACTGTTCATGAATGCCATTTTAACCTATACCGATTACAAATTTCAATTTGAAGGAAAACAAGATCAATTCACTTTCGGATTAAGCAGTGGAATCCGAGATTACGGGGCTAAAGTTCAGTGGAGCTACTTTCCTAATCCCACTCACCGCATGAAATGGGGAGTGGATTACATCTACCACAAATTCACTCCGAACAACACCTATGCCTCCAGCGGCGACGTAGATTTCGATTTAGGTGAGCAAGTGAAATTATATTCCCATGAGTCGGCGGCTTACTTTCAAGATGATTTCGATATAAACGAAAAATGGAGAATCAATGCCGGGGTGCGCATTCCCTATTTCATGCATGTGGGTCCTTTTACCCGGTACACTTATCCAACTTCAACCGCAAACGTTGGAGGAGCTACAACGCCCATTACAACGGTCTACGAGAAAAATAAAAAAGTTGCAGATTATATAGGATTTGAACCACGAATCAATGCGCGCTATGCAATCAATAAAGTTTCAAGCTTCAAAATAGCGCTGTCTCGAAATCTTCAATTCATTACACTTACAAGCCTCTCACCTTCATCGCTACCGACCGACGTATGGTTGCCGAGCACAGACAGATTAAAACCACAACTTGCTTCGCAAGTAAGTTTAGGATATTTCAGAAATTTCTTTGACGATAGCTGGGAGTCGAGTGTTGAGCTGTACTACAAGGACATGCAAAACCAGAGTGATTATAGAGAAGGCTCTACTCCAGATCAAACCGTTGGCGACAACATTGACAACCTACTTGTATTTGGAAGAGGATACAGCTACGGGGCTGAATTCTTCATTAAAAAACGAATGGGAGATTTCTCAGGCTGGGTCGGATATACTTGGGCCAAGACTATGCGCATATTTGAAGAGGTGAATAATGGCAGAGCTTATCCAACACGTTGGGACAGACGTCACGATGCAAATGTCGTTTTGATGTACACCCTTTCACCGCGCGTTGATTTAGGATTTGTGTTCGTCTACGCTACAGGAAACGCTATTACGCTTCCTATTTCCCGCTATTTCTTTGAAGGGAATTTAGTTGAAGTGTATGGCGAAAGAAACAGTTTCCGCATGGCCCCTTATCACCGCGCAGACTTTTCATTGAACGTGAAAGGAAAGCTAACGCGCTCTCGATTCGATGCTGAATTGAATCAAGTAGTGGAAGAGCCGCGCAAATTCCGAAGCAGCTGGAACTTCTCTGTGTACAACCTTTACAACAGAATGAATCCGTATTTCATCTATTTCGCAACAAAAGACAATGACAACGGTGGCTTCCAAATAACAGCAAGACAAGTGAGTCTATTCCCAATACTACCAAGCATTACTTGGAACTTTGAATTCTAATCTTGAAATCACTACTTAAACTCAATTATCTTTTTTGGAAATACCGCGGACGATTGCTCCTAGGAACCTTGTTCATTCTTCTTTCTACTGCCTTCAATGTATACGCACCCATTGTGGTGGGAGAAGGTGTTGACTTTCTGGCCGAAGCCCTGAGTGCCGCGCAAGGGAAAATTCAAACCATTCATTACCCTGAAACACTTGCGCTCTGTAGAACTTGGTTTGGACTGTCTAACGACATTCCGGAAGTTCGAAACAACAGTGCATTCCGTGATTGGGTAATTTACATTGCAATACTTATTGCCTGTCTGTA
>Ga0114971_10000201_pt1 | contig 37633 bp, 43 predicted proteins | sample M_140625_MF_Meta_FD_87320 | JGI IMG/M metagenome (GOLD analysis project Ga0114971, IMG submission 87320) | Freshwater microbial communities from Lake Montjoie, Canada to study carbon cycling - M_140625_MF_MetaG | ecosystem: Environmental > Aquatic > Freshwater > Lake | place: Lake Montjoie... | reverse complement strand
CATATAGTACATAGCAGGTAAATAAGATTTAATATCTGAAATAATAATCTCTACTTTATCACCTACACTATTATCCACTTTCCATATTCCACCCGATTTCGTGTTTTTTGTATACTCTTTTGCTGAGAAATAATGCAATCGAATATCTGATGCATCATTACATCCGAATGCAAATGCAATCTTTTTATTTATTGAAATTGCAGATCTAGCCAATGCCAAACCAACGTGTCTAGCAGCACAAACAAATATGATTCTATGCTGTTTTGCCAATCCAATAGGTGTCAAAGTTTTACCTGTACCAGTTGGTGCAATATACAACAATAACTTTGGTTTTGTTATTTTCGATAGAGCGAATATTTTTTTTTGATGTTCGTACAAAGATAAATCGTTGTATTTTAATAAATCACTGTTTCTCTCGATAAATTCATATGCATTAGTAATAATACTGTTAATATTTATTTTTTCTTCATAATGATCTAATGTAGATTGAATCACCTGCAAAACATGTTTATTTATTTTTAGGACAGAATTTTTAATTAATTTATATAATACAAAATAATACGCTTGCCATTTCTCATTTTTCTTTTTGAACGCATCCAACAAACTACTCAAACGATCTAATAAAACTGTTTCATATATCTCATGTATTTCAATATTTTGAATTGTGTCTATACTATTATTTTGTAATCGAATCATATCAGCTTTTTTAATTTGAATATTACTAGAAACACTATGAGTTAAATATGACATATCGTACATTTTTTTTAGTTTTTGTATTTTTTCATGAAAATATTTATTGTAGAGATAATCCTCCATTTCCTTTGAATACTCTATTTTTAAAAAGGAAAACAGAGAATTAAAATGATTAATTTTGATATTTACGTTTTCATAACCAGCATCAATTAACTCTAGTACCTTTTTTTCAGTCGCGGATACAGGGATTTCAGTAGTATCCCATTCAACTTTGGTTAATTTTCTTTGAATTAGATCCATTGTTTGCAATTGTGTGTATTTGGTAGATATGATAACTTGTAATTCTAGTAAATTTGATAGACAGTTTTATTATAGATTTTATTTGTAGAATATTATTCTATATTTCATATCAATTTTATTTTAAAATTGATTTAAAAATATATATTATGATGAAATTAAAAAGCAAAGACAACAACAAATCAACTACACGAACTTATAACTAGAAGAATGCCAGTTATTTACAGTATCGAAGGAAACATTGGTTCGGGTAAATCCACTTTGCTGGCAAATTTACGTAGTCATTTTGAAAATCAAACAAAAACCCCAGAAGAAACCAAAACTCCAAGAAAAATTATATTTGTAAAAGAACCAGTTGATGAATGGGAATCAATTAAAGATGCAAATGGAATCACCATGTTGGAAAAATTCTACAACGACCAAGACAAATATTCATTCCCTTTTCAAATGATGGCGTATATTTCAAGATTAGCTTTATTAAAAGAGGCAATAAAAAACAATCCTGAACCAGATGCTATTATAATTAGTGAACGCTGTTTATACACAGATAAATATGTTTTTGCAAAAATGTTGTATGATTCTGGTAAAATAGAAGACGTTTGTTATCAAATTTATAATAAATGGTTTCATACATTTGCATCAGAATTACCAATTGAAGGCGTTATTTATGTGAAAACAAACCCAGATATATGCAATAAACGAATTATATTGCGTTCAAGAAATGGAGAGAGTTCAATACCATTATCCTATTTAGAAAACTGTCATACGTATCATAATAATATGATTACAGTTTTACAGGATAAAACTACCAATAGTAAATTTTTAGAATTAAATGGAAATGTGGATATTTTTGAAAATAAAGATCAAATTAACCAATGGATTTTAGAAATTGAAAGATTTATTTTATAAACATATTATAACATACATATCCATTAATAAATATACATACCATAAAAATTTATATCCATATTTTTTTATGATAAATGAAGAGAGCACTAGAGAGATCCACGGAAATATAGAGAACACTATTCTTTTTTATATTTATTACACACAATCATCGATTGAAAATAATGATATGAATATTGAAAAACAAATGGAAATTGCAATATTATCTAATTTAAAACAGATAAACATAGGTTTATATAATATTTCCGAAACCGATAATAAAATTGCTTCTGTTATTGATAACATTACAAAAAATGCAAAGGCACGTCTAGCAATACGTTATAAAATGGAAAAAAAACATATAGATGATTTATATATAAATTTAATTTATTTTAATGGCAACGATTTGACGCGTGTATTAAACAAATTATTATATGAGACATATTACTTTCCCAAAAAACAAGAAGATAAAAAAAACATCAAAGGTAAATATTCATTTGTTTTATTGAAGGATGATTATGATGTTATTGATAGTAATAAACAAAATAATACCACAATCCAAAATAAAATAATTACAGCAATAAAAAATAATTTGAATAAAAATATTATTTTTACAGAAATTTCATTTAATGAAAATGTAGAAAAATTATCATCAACTTATATTAGAAATATTGCGATTACTAGTAATTATGAAAAATTTGACGATATGATGATGAAATTAGGTTATAATAAAAAAAATAGTGATGAAATTCTGAATGTAATTCGGAATTCATCCAATGTTATAACAATGGATGATATTTTTAACAAAACTACATCTATGTTGTCAAATTTAGGAGCTAATTTGACAAGTAAATTCACTGATATGGTGAATAATAAAAAAGACAATTCAGTTAATAATATCAATGAGAATAACGCAAATAATCCTAATAATCCTAATGGGAATGGTAGAGTTTCTTACGCGGTATATGGTGGATATAAAAAACGAAAAACTAGAAAACAACGTAAGACCAAATGTAGAAAACAAACAAAAACTAGAAAACAAACAAGAACCAAAAACAATAAACATAAAAAGTGAATAAAAAACAGTAAAACATATTATATTAAAAAAATATTGATATAATATAAAATGGAAAAACAATTTTGGGTTCACTTATTTCATATTATTATAGTTAGCGGGTTATTTTTATACATTGGCATCATGCAAACAAAGTTACCAAAATTCATGTATCCAATTTTGATTGGACTCGGAATTGTTATTATGCTTTATCATATTTACAAATCCATCTATAAGAAAGACGCGTGGGTTAATTACATCCACATATTCATTGTTGGACCGTTATTGATTTATATAGGATATAAAAAAGAGCAAACACCACGTAAATTTTTTGAGATTATACTTATGCTCGCATTTGCAAGTTTCGGATATCATTTGTATTATTTGTTTAATTAGCCACGAGGGTTATTTTAACCCTACCAGTTTGGTCGCCTTCTTCATTACCCAAGCTGTTAATGCAAATAATATACCACCCCATAACGTATCTATAAATACAGTACTCCATTTCCATTTTGTTAAAAGAGCACGAGACGTCGTTTCATATACGGCATAAATTACAATACCAAATAGGAATGCATCCTGTACTGATTTATTTGGTTGTATAATAAAATAATAAATTCCAAAAATCAAAAATACATAACACAAAATGGTTGCTGTAATGTTTACTTTTAGCGCTGACCCTTGAACTAATTTTACTTGATTCTCGAAATACGGTTTCATCATTGTCAAAAAGATACCATCGATTATTACAAAAACAATCGCAGTTAAAAGTAGCTTATACATGTTCAACTGTGTATGTGTCTGTTTGTACGTGTTGTGTGTATATTATATATAATAGAGAGATAATAAAACCACCACGTGCTAATATTCTAATAATTGAATGTTTAATCCTTTGCTTGGTTTAAATTTTAATATATCCAATTCACATTTGGTAGTTGGAAATAAATCATTACCATAAATATCTGCTAACAATAACCATTCGAACATACCACCAATATAAATAAAAACTGAAAAAAAACCCAATTTGGCTAATTGTTTATATTTGTTAAAAATAGTGATATCATTGTTATTTTTCCCGTATATTATTATATGCTTTTGTCCTATTACATGTTTGTTTCGAATAAATGAATTTATTATAGCTTCTTCTTTTTCTACGCTAATGGTATTTGGCAATAAACACTGCTGTTCATGAATCGGTAATGTATTAATTAATATATATTTATCTGGGTTTTTTATTGCACATTGTATATCTTCAAAATTAACTTTTCGTACATTATGAGTATTTCCCATAATGTACCTACTTATATTATATTTATATTTTAGTCGCATATTATCTTTATTTTCACAGTTTAATGAAATTGCACTACAATTTCAACCTTTTCCTTTTTGATACTTTTTGCAGCAGAAACAGACAATTCTTCTCTCTTCTTCCTGGTTTTTGTATTCGAGCCAACACTTGAATTAGAACTAACACTTGACAATGATCCTGTTGCTGATCCTGAACTACATGAATCGTTACCATTACTAGAAGTCTTTCTTTTTGATGTGCTATTATAACTATTCATATCTTTTTCAATTTCATCATAATTCTCTTCTATGTAATGGACCACTTTATTTTCCAACGCCCACTTAAAAAAATTAAGCTGACCTATTGTTGTTTCTATAAATGTTCCCTTAACATCATCATAAGGAATACTTATTCTATCCCATCTGCAAAATGGATCAAATCGTTTTTTTGAATAAGCCTTTAATTTCAATTTATAGTCGACATATACTTTGAACCTTTTTGAGCTACTAGATGAAGTTGATAGTGAATTTTCTTCTGAATTAGAAGCATTCACTTCATTACAAATATTGTATGTTGTAAAATGTTTTTTGGCATAGTTGGTTGAGAACCAATCCACTATTCGGAGAGAAATCTTGGATTCACCTGTTATTATTTTCAACATTCTCTCCATATTGTTGTTGTTTTTGTAAAACACCAGCAAATTGTTTAATAATAAATCATTTTGACTAGTATAATTTAATGAATTTTGTTTAACCTGATTATTTAACAATATATGTGATGAATTCGCAAAAGGAGTTGCCAAATTATCAATTTCAATTGGATTTATAACACAATTCATTTTGTTTATTATATAGTATTAATATAGCGTTTATTATAATATGGATAAAATTATAGCTATTTGTTTAAATGTTTTTACATTAAATGTTTTAATATAAATTGTTATTCTCTGTTTCAGTAATAGGTTTCTCAATATTCGTATTGACTGGTTTCATAAATAGATCTCTATTGATGACATCTTGTATATAAGTATTTTGTGTTTGTGTTTCGACATTTTGATGTAAAAACGGATTCAACCCTATTTGTGAAACCATTTCACGTTCCGCCATTTTATTGTAGCTTTCTTCTCTCTTGTTGTTAGAAGCTAATTTAAATTGATGTTCTAGAAACATAATATCATTAGTATCACTCCAATTGGTGGAATCGCATTGCATAGATTGCGTATATGCCATATTTTCTATATGCTCATCTGTAACCGGTTGTGTCTCACGCTCTCTATTGTCCGTATTTTCATTGTTAAATTCAGGATAAACTTTTGCATTTTTTCTTAAACTTCTCTCCATTTGTTCTCCATCACCAATGGACCATTTCCAAAAAATCAAATTCTTAAATTGATGGTTCATTTTGTAATTATAGATATATTATTTTTAACTATTTTTACACACTTGAAAATTTCAAATTTCACGTTTTTAAGTCGTTTCACTTTAAATAATTTAAGGTTGGGTTTCTCATTCCCATGTAAAGAGCCAACTTTGAACCTCTTTTTGTGCGAACTTAAACGTTTCAAAGGTGTAAATATTCGTAAAAAATAAGTAGTAAACCAATAAAAATACAGAAATGGATTAGTTGAAAATTTTTTTTTATTTTTGATTTTTTACCGAATAAAAATGTTAAAAAATAAGATAAAATACCGATAAAAATTATAAATAAAATATGAAGTCCAACAAAAATAAATAAATATTTTTTTTCTATATTTGATTTTTCGTTATCAAAATCATAAAAAGTATTTATTAGTACATTTCTAGATTCTGGATACGCTTTTTCACCATGTATTCTGTATATCATTGGATGACAAGAACCTGTATATATTTTTTTGAATAATTCAAAATCTGTTAAAAATAACCATATCATATTTGGTTCTATATTCATATCTTTAGCTAGGTCTTTTAAGTAATAACATCCAATAACAAGTGTATTAATATGTTCATTATCTAAGTTCAATGGATCTTTAAATCTAAAAATCGGGTTTCTTATTTTATATGATAATCTATTTGCAAAATATGATTCTATCCACCAACTTTGCATTTCTGCAATAGAAGCAATACTACCCATTGTAGGTCGTGCATAACCTACAAATGCAATATTTGATTTGTTTTTTAAAACCATTTTTTTTATCAGGTTATCATTTGTTATTTCAAAATCCAAAAACGGAAATTCTTTTTTGTATCCTGTTGAACAAACAATAATATCTACATCCTTTATTATTTTATCTTTCGTAAAAATAGTTTTATTTTCTATTTTATCTGGATAGTAAAGTATCTTTACTCTATTTTCATATATATCTACAATAAAACTTGTTCTTTTTACTACATATTTTTTAAATAAATCATTAGGTGTTTCTGTTTTATCGCATAGTTCTTTATGTTGATGAGAACATTTACCACAATTTGTTCCGTAAATTGTTAGTGCAATATTTCTACCTGATGTATGCCATATTTCAGAAAGTAGTTCAGGTAATGAATATTCTGCATATATCAAATTAGTATCTGTAGGTTTATAATCAAACCTATCGTCCTGTGATGTTGCTGTATTTAAACATGTATTATTTATTTGTTTTATTCGTTTTATATTATATTCTTCTTCACTACCTTGTGGAAACCATTCAATGTAATCCTTTGAAGCAAAATAAAAATTATTTGTATATTGCACAATAATATGACCAATATCAAATGCGGATTCACCTCCACCTAATAATAATACTTTTTTCCCAGAAAATTTATTATGCCAATCTTGTTTTGTCATATTTCTATAAATATAATCTGTATGTATAATTTCACCTGTATAATTTTTTACTATTTCTGGAAACTTTGGTGTATTATTTAAACCGGTAGAAATAATTAGTTTTTTACATAATAATTGTTTCAAATTACCTCCTTGATTATAAAAAACAAGCCATTCTTCAAATTCGTTCTGTTTACAACTTATTACTTTAGAATTGTATTGAATATATTTTTCTAAATCAAAATGTTTCTTATATGAATTTAAATAATCATCGTATTTTTGTATTGTAAACCAATCTGGTATGTTTTTTGGCATAGGAAAATCGCTAAATCCAGACATAGTTTTACTTGTTGACCATTTAAAATAATCTTTTTCTTTTATTGTATTAAACAATCCATTACTATTTGACTTTTCTAAAACTATAACATTATATTTTTTTTCTATAAATGTTTTACATGTTGTTAAACCACTTTGACCTGCACCTATTATACATATATCGTACATTATCTATTATTCATATATATATTAATTATATTTTGTAATTACAATTTTACAAATATAAGTTAAATCGCTGTTTTAAATTATTTGTTTCTTTGTAATGAACTCTTTTTAGAGTCTAAAACTATCATTATTTTTCACATAATATTTTATAGCGTAAATTTTGTAATCTTCCATTTTTATTCTTCATTATATACTTATGATAAAATTAGAAAAATACTCAAAATGTCCCATTTTACACATTTTCTCATTTAAAACGCCCATTTTTATTTATGAAAAATATCATACTCAGGTATATTAACACATCCCGACATTGCACCTCTTTTTTTTAACATTTCAATTTTACTTGTAGAATATGTATCTTCAAAACCATTTTTTATTTTTTTTTTATATTCTATTTGTTTTTTTTTATCACCAAAAAAATCATAACCTTCACATTTTTCATTGCAAAATATTTTTTTACAAGAATTATAGAACAATTCATTGTCTTGTTTTGTAGGTGACTCATATGGATTATTGTACTTTTCAGAACTTTTTTTATATACTTTGTTCATTTCTACCATGTAATCATCTTTACAAAATTTTTCACATTTTTTTAAACTTGATTTATTTCTTGTTGTTTTATTTAATTTTTTGCTAAATTTTTTTGATTTATTCATTATTTTTTTTAATATTTTTTTGTAAATTTTTTTTGATTTATTCATTTTATATAATATTTAATTATTTTATTTTGGGCGTTTTAAATGAGAAAAGTTGTAAATAGTTAAAAATAATTACGATTTTTTTACTATTTGCAGTTGTTTTGTAAATAAAAATGCATCTTTACTTTGCTTTCGTCTTTTTAAATTACAATGTAAGCAAGCAATTATTACGTTGTTCTTGTTGTGACCTAAAGAATTATCAATCCGATCCAACGTCCATTGCAAACTTTCTCTCACAATCTCATATAATATGAACATTTCTTTATTGCAGTAATAACATAATAAATCAGATTCTTGCAGTTTTAACATTGTTTCTTCTAATGTTATAATATTATTCGAATCATATATATTTTTATTAATATCTTGTTGCTTGTAATTATTTATTTTTTTCTCTATTTGTCGCTTCATTAATTTAATATTGTCACTGTTATAGCAGTCATCATGCTGTTTTTGTGAAATATACATGTCATGTAATAATTCTAATTGATATTTTCTCTCATAAACCTTTTTTGGAAGTTGCCATTTTTGTGATTCTTTTCGTAATTTTATTTTATTTATGTCATCTTTGTTAGTCAATTTTTTAATTTGATAACGATTACCAACACCAACAATATTTATACTTTTTTTTGTTTCTGCTAACAATGGTTCTTGTAAAGAGACGTCTAATTCATCTCCGGTATATTCATTGTTATTGTCTTCCATAGTTCAATTTATATTATTAGTATAAAAATAATATAAATTGATCTCTTTATATATGTATATATAAAAATATAATTAAACTATGATGACCGAACAAAATGTTGATACTAATGAACTTATGCAACCCGTACAACCCAAACAACCAACACAATCGAATTCAAAAAAAGATGAGTGTATAGAATTAAAAAATATTAAATATAAAACAATGTTGTTATGTAGTGGTAATCCAATAATAGAAACAAAATCATCGAATGATTTATCCAATTTGGAAAAATTTTTAGAAAATGAAAAAAACAATAACAAAATAGAACCATGGAGCAAATTAGATAAAACAATGAAAACAAAAAAATTAATTGAATATGTAAATAAGTACAAAGACGAAAATTCATTGACAAATGAGGAACAACAACTGCTAATCATTTTTTTGAAAGATTGCATAGATAAAAAGAAATTAATACGTGTTAAAGATGTTATATATGACAAAGAAACTGGAATTATTAAAAATATACCAGCGTTAAATTATAATAAACAAAAAAAACATTTCACTCTAAAAAATATAGATAAACGATTATCCACGCTTAAAAATTTGCCAAATCACAATAAAAAATTAATATCCATAAAAGAACCAGATAATGAAGGTGCAAACTGAAATTAACGTAACTAACTGATAGATACATTATTTTTTATTATTTCTACGTGTTTTGTGATTTTTGCGGGTTTTATGTCTTTTAAATATTGTATTAATACGACTTCTAGTTTTTCTATATTTTTTACTCGCTCCACCTGATGGAATTACATTTTGCATTTTTCCAATATTCTTAACAGACCTATATGCGTCATTAGTGAGGTCTATAGCTGTTTTTTGTAATTGACTATTCTTACTATTGCTATCAATAAGTATATCTTTTTCTGTAAACATGCCCTTTTTACTACTATCTTTTGAAAGAACTAGTTTTGTATTTATTGGAATTTCGATTCCCGTGTTGTTGTTTTTATCTATAATTTTAGTTTTTTGCAGTACTTTAAAAACGAAATTTTCATTGTCGTCTGTACCACAATATTCACCATAGAGTCCAAGTGGTCCAATTGTATATTTTAAATTTGAAACATCCGTAGTTATTTTATTTTTTATTACACTATAACCATTGCTAGTAACTATATTAATACATGTTTTTAATTTATCGGAATTAAGAGGAATTACTTCTGAATAGTCTATATTAATTATTTTAACTGGTCTTCTATTAACATAATTACCATCTTCTAATTCTTTGGAGTCTAATGACATTTTATATATATTAGTTTTGATGATTGAATACTAATATATATAAATATTAAAATATATAAATATAAAAGAAATTCATGGATTTATATAAGTATAAATTTTAGTTTTGATATGGATGAAGAATTTGACTTAGAAAACATTGTAAACACAATTACACAAGAATCGTACGTATCTATTTTTACACAGGATTCTAGATATGAATTAATAGAATATGTATTGGAAATAATAAACGACTACGTAGAAGAAAATACAAATATAATTGCGGATCCTGATTTTGATGAAATTATATATGAAGATATATCTGATATAATTTACGGAGAATATGAAAATTATTTATACCCTGAATATTATTTTACTTATAATGATACAGTCGAAGATGAGTTAAATGAAATTATCGATTTTGCATTTGAACTATTTTATATATATTTTATTCCTGAACGGTCGATTGACACAAACACCTCAAACACCTCAAAAAACAAAGAAGATATTACTAAAATAATATCATATTTGAAATCGAAACCTCAACCAGAGCAACGCACCAATGAATGGTATGTCTTTAGACATAACTTGATAACAGCAAGTAATGCATTCAAAGCATTTGAATCCGATGCTATGAAAAATCAATTAATATATGAAAAATGTCAACCAATTAAAACAGTGTCTGGTTCTTCTGATACGCAACTGCAAGTGCAACTCCAAAATAAACAAGTTAATATTAATACACCATTTCATTGGGGGCAAAAATATGAACCTGTATCTGTAATGATATATGAATATATGTACAACACAAAAGTGGGTGATTTTGGATGTATCCAACACGATAAGTACTCTTTTTTAGGTGCGTCTCCTGATGGAATCAATATTGATCCTGATAATGATAAATATGGTGTTATGTTGGAGATTAAAAATATTGTAAATAGAGAGATTACTGGAATACCAAAAAAAGAATATTGGGTCCAAACGCAGTTACAAATGGAAACATGTGATTTGGATGAATGTGATTTTTTAGAGACGCGATTTATTGAGTATGAAAATGAAAATGCGTTTTTAATGGACGTATCCAATCCATCAGGCGACCCAACAACACCCGATAACAAAAATATTGAAAAAACGGCTAAAGACGAATATAAAGGAGTTATTATGTATTTTGCTAACAAAGAAGGAAATCCATTTTATGTGTATAAACCTATGAATATTAAAACATATATAGAGTTTCAAAAATGGGAAGAAACTGAGATGGAACGATTAGAATCATTAGGATACAATTGGATAAAAAATTTATATTGGCGTTTAGATTGTTTAAGTTGCGTTTTAATTAAACGAAATATGAAATGGTTTAATGAAAATTTACATTTTTTAGAAGAATTATGGAAAACAGTTGAATATGAGCGTGTTCATGGTTACGAACATAGAGCACCAAAATCGAACAAAAGACAAACGAAAAATCATATACAGCCTACTACATCAGGTAAATCTATATGTTTAATAAAAATAAATTCATATACTGGAGACGTGGAGTTGGACCAAAATAATTTACAACATAATTCAGAGACAATATCAAATGATACAACAAAAACAGTGCGAATATTACCCTCCAATCTCAATCTCAATGTCAAATCTAACTCAAATCCAACATACAAACCGAATACATTGCAGTTTTTCAAAATTCGAACACAGTCATTTGATGAAAGCAAACATGATACAGATCAACCAACCGATTAACCCTCTCACACTATTCAGTCTCATTATAAAAATTATTTAGATTACCAGGTGTCACAAAATATCCATTGCGAGATGTAGTATTTGATATTTTACTTACAGGTGGTAATGGTTTTATTATATTAGAAGGATTATGTTGTTTATTGTCATACATAGTATCACAAAATTCAACGGGCATACAACCACCTAAATCAGGATTGACAGAATAACGAATATTGTTTGTTTCTTGTTCATAAGATCCCACTTGAAATTGTGGATATTGCCACCATACATCACTACTATTGATATCGCGAACGCCAAATGTTTTCGATTTAGGATAATACCCATCTAATAAATAATCTCCTTGGACGCTCGGTTTAGCAGTATAATTACCATTTTTATCAATAGCAAAATCAGAATACGCTAAATTGCTTTTATACAATGGTTCACTTCCAGTAAAGCCTTCAGTGCGGAAGTTGATGTTTTTTGAAATTAGTGAATACACCACCATTGTTATAATAATTATAATAACAAATATCATGATACATTTTATATAATTTACGTGTTTCATGGTTTATATAGATAGATTTATATAATTTGATTTATATAATTTGATTTATATAATAGTTATATAATATTATAGTAAAAAATATTAAAATTATTTATTTAGTAATCATAGAAATAAAATGTCTATGAATGGAATGAGTGAAACAAATGAAAAAATCATTAGTATTAGTAACAACACCGACAACACAAATACAGAAATGCGTGTATTAAAACGCAATGGCACATTAGAAGACATTGCATTTGATAAAATATTAAATCGCGTAAAAAAAATTGGTGTAGAAGCAAATATCAACATAAATTATTCATCTTTAGTTATAAAAGTAATCGACCAATTGTACGATAAAATTCCTACTACTAAAATCGATGAATTAACTGCAGAACAGTGTGCGTCTCTCTCTACAAAAAGTCCAGAATATGGCATATTAGCTGGGCGTATTGTTATTTCCAACCATCAAAAAAATACACCATCATCTTTTTTGACAGCAATGAAAACGTTGTATGAATTTAAAGACATACACGGTATTCATAATCCTTTAATATCAGAAAAAACATGGCAAAATATTCAAAAAAACTCGCACATATTGGAAGACATAATTGATTACGATCGCGACTATTTAATTGATTATTTTGGATTTAAAACACTGGAACGAGCATATTTATTTAAAGCAAATGATAAAATAATAGAGCGTCCACAACATATGTGGTTACGTGTATCGATTGGTATACATGGTGATGATATAGACCCGATAAAGGAATCATATGATTTGATGTCGCAAAAATATTTTACTCATGCAACCCCTACTCTTTTTAATGCTGGAACTAGAAGACCACAATTAAGCTCATGTTATTTAGTTGCATTAGAAGAAGATAGTTTAGAAGGTATTTTTAATACATTGAAAGATTGTGCTAATATATCAAAATGGGCTGGTGGTATTGGTCTACATATTCACAATGTTCGCGCAAATGGGTCACTAATAAACGGAACAAATGGTAAATCAACTGGTATTGTACCAATGTTGCGTGTTTTTAATGATACAGCAAAATACATAAATCAAGGTGGAAAAAGAAACGGAAGTTTCGCAATATACATTGAACCATGGCATGCGGATATAGAAGATTTTTTAGAAATGAAAAAAAATCATGGCGACGAAGAATTAAGAGCACGTGATCTATTTTATGCGCTTTGGATTCCTGATCTTTTTATGGAACGTGTTAAAGATAATGGAAAATGGTCGCTTTTTTGTCCGAATGAATGTCCTGGATTACATAATATATACGGTGATGCGTTTAATAAACTTTATATGCAATATGAAACATCCGGAAAATCACGAAAAACGGTAAACGCACGTGATTTATGGTTTAAAATATTAGACGCACAAATGGAAACAGGTACACCATATCTATTATTTAAGGACCACGTAAATAAAAAATCAAATCAGAAAAATCTAGGCACCATTATGTCGTCAAATTTATGCACAGAAATAGTGCAGTTCTCTGACGATAAAGAGTCATCCGTATGTAATTTGGCGAGTATAGCACTTCCACTTTTTGTAGATGAAACCACAAAAGAATTTGACTATGAAAAACTGCATCAAGTTACAAAAGTAGTCACTACAAATCTCAACAAAATCATCGATATTAATTTTTACCCGACTGAAAAAACAAAACGCAGTAATTTATTACATCGCCCCATTGGAATTGGTGTCCAAGGATTAGCTGATGTGTTTTTTAAGATGAATATTCCATATCACAGCGAAGAAGCAAAGGTGATTAACAAAAACATATTTGAAACAATTTATCATGGTGCATTGGAGAGAAGTAATGAGTTAGCAATTGAACGCGTTAAATTATTCAAAGCTCATCCAGTTTATAAAAAATTGCTATTCGAATATGACAACGATACAAATAGAGATTACGATCATACGGATCACGATATTAATTATTTTATTTTTGAAAATGAATCAATAAGTATGATAAACGCCGAGAAAAGGAATATTACATATAACAATCATTTAGGTGCATATAGTTCTTTTGAAGGGTCACCGGCTTCAAAGGGTGTATTGCAATTTGATATGTGGGGTATTGACCCAACAGACGAACGTTATAATTGGTCGATTCTTAAAGAATATATTATTGAATATGGATTACGTAATTCACTATTGATAGCACCTATGCCTACTGCAAGTACGTCACAAATATTAGGCTTTAATGAATGTTTTGAACCAATAACGAGTAATATTTACAGTAGAAGAACTTTGGCGGGTGAGTTTGTCGTGGTGAATAAATATTTGATGAATGAGTTGATTGAATTAGGATTATGGAATGATAATATTAAAAACAATATTATCGCAAACAAGGGTAGCGTGCAACAACTCACAATGATTCCTCAGGAAATTCGAGAGAAATACAAAATAGTATGGGAAATACCTATGAAACATTTGATCGATATGTCTGCTGATCGAGGTGCATTTATTTGTCAATCGCAGAGTTTAAATTTATGGTTAGAAGATCCGAATTACAATACACTCACTTCAATGCATTTCTACTCATGGAAAAAAGGATTGAAAACAGGTATTTATTATTTGAGAAGAAAAGCCAAACATCAAGCGCAACAATTTACTGTGGAACCGGATAAAGATGTCAATGGTAATAACAGTGGTATCATAAATGTCAATAATGATGATGATGATGAAACATGTGAAATGTGCTCTGCTTAATTTATGAATTATGTAAATTACTGTTTAGAGATATTCCTGGTTAGATAATATAATAAGCAAATTATTTGTCTTTTAGCATTTTAACACATTGTATAAATTATGAGTGTTGGAAAGCACATTATATTAGATTTATACGAGGTAAACACAACAATTCTTCAAAATATAAATACGTCGACATTATACATTTTTAATGATTTTATAGACCATATTTTGAAGACCGCGAATGTACATTTGCTTTCAAAAAATATACATTTTTTTGATTTTAATCATGAAAACAAAAAAATAGATGGTGCATTTACTGCATTATATTTGTTAAGTGAATCACATCTAAGCATTCATACCTGGCCAGAAAAAAATTACATAGCAATTGATATATTCACATGTGGAAATTGTGATGTAGAATATATTGCTCAACGTTTTATCGATTATTTTGAGCCAAAAAATAAAAAACTTACATTATTAGAGCGAGGCAAATTCAAAAAATAAAAATACAAAAAATACACTATAAACATGTTATTTTTATATTTGGTTTTTTTATTCGTTTTTTTATTCGTTTTTTTATTCGGTTTTTTATTCGGTATTTATTTATAAAGCATCCCTTAATAATTTATTAAATTCACGATTTACATTACAAATATCTTTTTTATATTTTAATTTATAAAAGCATCGAAAGCAAGCATAAATATCATTTAACGCATTATGCATATTGTTTGGTTTTTCATTAAATAGTTTATAATATGTCTCTGACAAAGTGGGAAACTTTACATATTCGTTTCCAGTCGTTTTACTGAATTTTTTTATATTGCATAATTCCATACTATTTTTCATCGTACAATATCTATTCATATATTGTAATTGAACTGTAACAGGCAAATTAATTTCTTTTATATGAGAATTGTTTGTATCCATTGCGGATCTATATAATTCTACAATAATCATATTAATATCAAAATCTATATTATGAGCGATAATAACATCAATTGAATCAATATCAGTTAGAAATTCTTGTAATATTTCTACCATTGGTTTTCCTTTTTCATTCATTTTATTTCTATCAATTCCGTGAATTGCAACACTTTCATTTGTCAATTCTGCATCTTCTGGTATTTTTGCAATATTATCACTAAGTTTAATTATTTTATTAGAATCTGTATCATATATCATATAACTTAGTTGTACAATATATGGCAAGCTATTTATAGTAGTTTCATTGATTACTTTTGTTTTTGGCAATCCAGTAGTCTCAGTATCAAAAACTAGTACAAACATATTGTTGACCTATGTGATTTATCTGGCTCGGTATATATGTATTTAAATTGGAAAATCTCTATATTTGTTTTGTATTTATGTCTATTATAAAAAATAAAATCAATTTTATATTAATTTTCTTCTTATACACATTTTTTTGCAATTTTTTACACATTTTTTTACACATTTTTTACACATATTCTTTACAAATGCCAAAAGTTCTTCTATGCCAAATGGTTATACCATGTTGTTTTATACCATCCAAATGTTGTTTTGCACCATATCCCTTGTTACTATCTATTCCATAACGTTCAATTAAACTTGGATATTGTTCGCATAATTCTTGAATATATTCATCTCTTGCTACTTTAGCTAATATGGATGCAGCTGCAATGGATGCATATTTATTATCACCACCTTCTACACAAACATAATTATATGTGTTTAATTGGTTTGTTGTTTTATCAAAAAGAGTAATAGGTTTAAAATAATTTCCATCGATTAGTAAGAGTGTGTTTTCTAATGACATATGGTTATTTTGTATAATTTCATTTATACACTTGTGCATCGCCATCTGTGTTGCTTGTAATATATTTACTTCATCTATTATTGATTCATCCATATAAGCTACAGACCACGCAACAGCATTTTCTTTAATATAATTTGCTACCTCATTTATTTTCTTTTTTGAATGAAACTTTTTACTGTCTTTAATTTTTGAATAATCGAAATTAAAATCATTAGCATTTTCTAGATTAGTATTTTTATTTGATGGTAATATAACAGCAGAAGTATAAACCCGTCCAAAAAGCGGACCCCTACCTACTTCATCTACACCGATTTCAATTACATTGGGATCATTGTTAAAATAACATTGAAGTTGTACGGACGATGAAGTTTTTTTCATGATTTCGATGATTTTTCACGAGTGTTGTAATAAATATAAAATAAAATATTAAATCAATTATATTTTATATAATAAACTTTTTTCACTATATACTATATACTATATACATTATATACAATACAATATATAAAATACATAAAACAAATGAATTTTAAATATAAAGCATTATTACTTTTTGTCATTTTATTATTAGGATTAATATTATGTTCATTTTTAGGAGGTAATTGTGGAATCAATCATAAAGAGGGTTTTACAAAAACACAAAGTTCTTCTAATACAAACACTACAAATTTAAATTCAATAGCAACTTATTATGGACCTAATGGAAATACCGCACAAATTGTAAAAAATTCAAATAACACATATTCTATTGTAGTTGGTGATTGCAGTGGTAACGATTGTAGTGGTAATGATGCTAGTGGTAATGATGCTAGTGATAATATGATAGATTGTAGTTGTAATTACACTATATATACATCTACAAGTACCTCAACATCATTCGAATTAATTGTATTTAAAGGAACTAATGGGGGTGTAGCAAGAGTAATTCGAGTAGATAATGGTAATACTGCAATTGAGATTACTTTACCAAATGGCACGATTGAACTATTCACCATTACAAAAACACCTCCATCTAATAATAATTCAAAGTATAATTCATGGCCTAGTACGCCTCCACAATCACAACAACAATCACATCAACAATCACAACAACAATCAAACAACTACGATAATTACAATCATTATTCTGGACTTTCTGTATCTACTGTATATTATGGACCTAATGGAGCAACTGCCAAAGTTGTAGAAACAGCTAATTCGTATAATATAATTATAACTTATCCAAACGGCCAAACAACTATTTATACGGCTAATACAAATGTAACAAGTAATACTATTTATGTAACAACCTATACTGGTAGCAACGGAGGTAAAGCTGTATTTGTTAATGGTCCAAATGGAAAGGCTTTAGAAGTATCCATGCCGAATGGCAATTCATTTTTATTTACTGTTAATAATCCACAAACATATAATCCTGATTACATTAACAAGACACCGTATGGAACTGCAAATGGCTCTAATAGTAACAACTATGATTATTCTAATAGCCAATCAAATTCATATCCTTATAGTGGATCAAGTACCGCACCAAATTCATACCCTTATAGTGAACCAAGTACCGCACCAAGTACCGCATCAAATACCTATCCTGGTGGAAGTGGAACTTCTTATAACTACAGTAGTTCTTTACCACCAGGTATTCCATCTAGTCAAATACCACCAGGTTCAGAAGATTTATACATATTAAAATCCGAAGTCGTTCCACCAGTTTGTCCTGCATGTCCTACACTTCCTTGTAATATGCAAAGCGAAAAAGAATCATGTCCACCATGTCCTGCATGTGCTCGTTGTCCACAATCAAATTTTGAATGTAAGAAAGTACCAAATTATGATACTCTATCAGACGAATTTATTCCTGTGCCAGTTTTGAATGATTTTAGTCAATTTGGAATGTAACAATCCCAAACTATACAAATAAAATCACAATTAGTCCAAATAATAAAAATAAAAATTGAATTATTTTATTATCAATATACTAACAATATTGATAATAAATACTAAATAACAGTAAAATATGATTCGTGTAAGTGAAAAAGCAATTTATTCAGATTGGTCGCGCATAGAAATAGGAAAACCAGTTAGTATTATAGAAGAAAAATACGCAGAATTTAATTCAAAAAAATATATAGTTGAAGTACCTACTGAATATTCAGATAAATTTATTCATGGAATATTAGAAAATAAAAAAAATGCATCCACCTATGTGTGCAACCATGAAAATTTTACAAATATTATGAATTATACTGTAAAATTAGAAAACAACGATCTAATCAATTTTACGAGTTATCCTGCTAAATATTATTTTAGAGTAATTAACAAATAACCAAATAAAAACAATATTTTATTCACATTCACCCCCTTGTTTTGAGGCATTTTTTATCCATTTGAAATGTTTCCGTCTTATTATTTTGAGGCACTATTTTGATAACACATTTTGATTTTTTACCAAATAATGGTTCGGTGCATCCTTTTTCCGCTTGTTTGGTTTTTTCTTTGAGTTGTTTTTTCATTGTTTTATTAAATTTAAAAACAGTTCGTTTTTCTTCCGTACATCTAGCTCGAAAATGTTCGTATCTTTCTCTCACATCACAATAGGATAAATTACTTTTCTTATTCAACATTTTATTCACCAGTTCATGTAAATTATATACATATCGAGAGAAGGATTCCCTGTTTTCCATATGTTTTCTAGTAAGTGGAAATTCTTTGTAGTTCTTTTTAAGATTCTCTCTGCAATATTTACATGGTAATACATTTTGAAGATTAATCATGAAATCATAATAATGTTTTTTATCATCACGACTAGGTTGCACCGGATAATTAAAACTCATTGTGTGTAAATAATGCCAAATACCGGGTCCCCATACTGTTGTCAACATGCCATCACTACTTACAAAATCGTCCTTTTTATAAACTCTTTTATGTGTTGTATTATGTATTGATTTCCGTTTTCTGGTTTTATTATTCATTTAACAACGTAAATATAATTATAATTTAATATTGATATATAATATATTTAGCTTATATATTATATATATTTTTCTAAATCAATAAATTTTAATCATCATATTTATCTATTAAATTAAAAGCATGGGCGACGACATATCGAATTATTTAAATTCAACCAAAAACTCATCTATATGCATAAGTATAGCAATTGTACTGATTATTTTATTTTTTATGACTCCATTGAGTAAATTTTTATTGGTTTCGACTGTTGGAAAAATAGTAGCAGTTCTTATATTATCTTACGCATTTATTATTAATACACTATCTGCTTATGATGTATCAAAAAAATTAGATGTTTCACTATTTTCTGATTCCAATTTTGCTAGTAGTGAAACTAGTAATATCAAAACTAATATTATATGCAGTTATATATTTTCTATTTTTATTTTATTGTTGATATTAATGATAGCCAAGAAAATGGTTTTTGTGAAAAATATAAATAATGTTAATAATAACATTTAGTATAAATACAACTATTCGTTCAAATAATATTGTATTTTATTCTATGTTATATATAAATATACAACCACAAAACTAAATCAAAACAAAATGTCAAGTCAATTTTTTAATAACTTATTATCCAAAGCAAAATCTGTTTTTAACAAAAACAATGTTTCTGCAATGACTGGTGGTGCTATAAAACCAGGTACATCCAATATGATGATGAGTTTCACATACGTTATATTTGCTGTTATATTAATCGTTATCGGTTACTCTGTTTATGTATATTACATTAAACCAACTTTGAAAGCAAATAGTATGAACACTGCAGAAGTATATAATGAATCTAGTGGCAACACAAACCAAGCCGAATTAATATTATTTTATGTTGATTGGTGTCCACATTGCAAAACTGCTAAACCTGAATGGGAAAAAGTAAAATCCCAATATAATGGAAAAATAATAAACGGATATACTGTTATATTTACAGAAGTAAACTGTACGACTGAAACACAGCAAATCCAACAAATGGTCGACCAATACAAGATTGAAGGTTATCCTACTATTAAATTAGTCAAGGGAAACCAAGTAGTTGATTTTGACGCCAAACCAACACAACAATCATTAACACAATTTTTAAATAGTGTTCTATAGATTAGATGAACACTCTTGTTTTATAACACACGCATCAACAAATAAAAATAACTGATTGATATTATTTTTATTTTACACTGTTTTTATATTTTTTTACTCATTTCATCTTTGTCCGGTTTGTCCTGTTTTTCGGGTAATTTTTCAACATATTGATTAGCACATTCTATCCCATTTTCTAATAATTCTTTTCTTATCTCAAACGACGATACAAATTTATTAAAAAATGTATATGTTATGACTTGACAATTACAGTTGATCTCATGTTTTATATTGTGTTTCAAATTATCAATATTCAATTTTAATATTACTTTTTGAAAAAAACTAATAAAAAAATCGAGTAAAGAAGACTCTTCGTTGATATTATTAAACTTTTTGTTTACAATTGTTGTAGTTTCTGGTGTGTTCTCATGAATTGTAATGTCATTTTTGTTCGCTTCACACGTAGTGTTACAGTCTACATCGAATACATTTTTAATTCCCAAAATTTCATCTAAATTATGATTTTGCTCTATACAAAATATCAATGGATAATTTGTCGCAACACCACCATCTATATAACATTTATCCTCGATACATACTGGAGAAAACATAATTGGTAATGCTGATGACATGTATAATGCAGTTATTAATGGCAAATCAGGATTTGTTTTATAGCTAATATCTTCCAATTTAAAATAATTGACATCAAACGTAAAAATATGTAATTCGATATTGGAGTATTCATACAACTCTTTTAGTGTAATATCCAAACTTAAATCTTTCGCATGCAATAATGGCTTAAATGATAATTCTATTTGATTTCTATTAAAAAAACCTTTTTTACTAAACATGGAAAAAATTGTATTAATATCAATGTTATAAACATCATGCCATGGTCTATTTAAAAAATAATCATTTAATGTTTCCCAGTCAAACTTTAAACATAAAATTGCACCTAGTAATGCACCAGCTGATGTTCCATAAATTTTTTCAATATTTTCAATTTTCCATATATCATTTTTTTCCAATGTTTGAATAATACCTAATGACTGATATAATGTGTGACCACCACCAGATAAAACAATATTCTTAATCGTCATGTATTTTATAAAAATCACTTATAAAAACATTTTGTATAATTTTTTTCTATATTTTCTGTATTAGGAAGGAATAGTATAAGTATAGTATTGACATAGTATAATACATAATATAACACACAATATAAAATGGCAAATATATTTACTCTAGAAAATACAGTCGATTTTACAGAAAAAATAAACATTGACAGCCTTTATGAGAAAAAACAACAAATGGATTTAAATAAATTAGAATTATTTAACAAAATATTAAATCGTATTCATGTCAAAATTAAAACCACATCTAGACAAAAAATAGATGAACAATTCTGTTGGTATGTAGTACCCGAAATTATTATAGGTGTTCCTAAATACGATCAAGGTACACTTATTGCTTATTTAGTTGATAAGTTAAAAAACAATGGGTTTATCGTCCAGTATTATCATCCTAATACAATTTTTATTTGCTGGAAACATTGGGTTCCTTCTTATGTCAGAAATGAAATAAAATCGAAAACTGGTATTGTTTTAGATGAATACGGAAAAAAAGTGACACAAGATGATGATGATATGAGATATATTACAAATAATGATTATAATAACTCGTACAACGCACAGAATGGAAATAACACAAAAAATATCAACACCGGACAAGTCAAACCAAAGGATGACAAAAAATATACACCTATAAACTCATATAAACCATCTGGTAAATTAATATACAATGATGAAATGTTCAATGATTTAGAAGATAAAATAAGAATACTTTAGATGTTCGGATCTGTTGTATTATTTTGCACGATTGAAATAATATGTAAGAAACCCTTGCAGTAATGCAAAAATAAACATAACTATTACTATTCTTATCCAATCTTTTTTATTTGGTATATCAAAATGATAGCCGTCTTTACTACTAAATTTACCAATATTATAATGTATCATGTTTTCAAATAAATTTACAAAAATATATACTAGAAATGACACTACAACCAAATGAATACTTGCTTTTTTAATATGAAATATATACATTATATATTAGCACTATAATATATTAGCCCTATAATATATTAACCCTATAATATATTAACCCTATAATATATTAACCCTATAATATATTAACCCTATAATATATTATATATCTATCTATCCGTGTTTTATACAATTATTATTCTCTCTTCTCTTTTTTGCTTTTTGGATATTTATGAGTTGATTTTTTAATAAAATGAGATAAATTATCTACATTGTCACCTATGTCTTTTTTCACGTTATCAATTACACCGTCAACCCGTTTCATGATTTTTTTATAAATAAAAAATAAAAATGGTGGTATCAATAAAACTGTTTTATAAGTTATCCATAAATATATGAAAAAAACAATGATAGCTATAATAATTGCAAATGTTATCAAAAACCAATTTTTTTTAAAAAAACAATATATGAATTTGAATAAAACAACATCAATATCGGACAAAAATCGTCCATTTATATTACCGTTATTAATAACATGAAAATAAAAGCTTTGGTTACAATTTTCATTGCATTCAGTACAACTATTAATCTCATTATAAGGCAATTTTCCGACCGTACCATTGTAACTTTTTACTAGGTCTGTTATTTTTTGTGACCCTGTCGTAGAATTAATAATACCATATTTAGTACTAAAAATATATCCTTTATCGCCTATAATATTCTTTAAATATGTTAACCAGAAACTGCTTTTCGGTTTTGATGCAATAAATGACGTGACAATTTTATTTTCATTAGTATCATTGTAATATGCAAAATATAATTCAGCATTTGATTTATAAAAAAGAGGATCAATATTTGCCAAAGGTAAATAATTCACATCTACATATAAACCACCATACAAATATAAATAACATGCTTTTGCCATGTCTAATCGCTGTTCATCAAAATAAAAATTTTTATATATATCATACAACCATGGAAAATTATTTTTAACAAGGATGTCATTGTCTTTATAGGAATAAAATTTCACTTCCCAATCCGAATTGGTTGCTTTCCAACTTTTAAAAACTTCATTGTATTCTTTTGGGATTGATTCATATGTTTTGAAACTAGTATGAATTATTTTAGGAATAGGAAATGAATTATTTGTATTATTTGTATATTCGTCTTTTAACATAGATGTTATATTATTATAATATTATTTTTTTACATAAATTGTGTTATAGGTGCAATTGGTTCGATATCCGCAATAGTTGCAATAAACAATTATTCTAAATACATAATTGTTTATTTGTCATGGTCGTTTTTATTATAATTTATTTTGATTCATATTTTCAGTTGGTTCTGGTAGTGGTGGTCGAGGCTCTTGAGGTGGTTGAAGTGGTTGAGGTGGTTGAAGTGGTTGAGGCTCTTGAATTAGTCTAGGTGTCTCTGGTGGTTGAAGTGGTTGAGGTGGTGGGGTTGTTTGAGGCTCTTCAAGTGATTGGGGTGGTTTACTTGGCATCATCACATTAGATGGTTTATACGATGATTGTAGTGGTAATGGTATATTTGTAGTTTTAGTATCAGGTTTCCCTCTAGACAAATTTGGATTAAACAAACTTTCTCTCTCTCTATTCAAATTATTTTCTTTGGATTTCTCGTTTACAAACATTTGACTTTCAATTAATGCCTGATATAGTTTTAATCCATCAATATAATCGCTTTCACATTGCAAATATAACCCTATTATTACTTCACGTGTTTTTACAACTATTTCGTCTAATGATTCATTTGTCAATTCAGGATTAATAATAATTTGTTTTTTACCCGAATCAACAACATAAACAAATAATTCATTCAAGACACCTAATAACTTTTCCTGTTCTATGTTGATAGTGCTCAACATTTTTTTCAGATTTTCAGCATATTTTTTCAAAAAATCTTGCTGTTTAGCGTAATCTAACTTGTTAGGGTTCGGGTTAGGGTTAGAACTATCGTTACTTTTATCATTTGATATAATGTGTTCGTTTACATTGTTATCGAGACTACCACCTGATTTATCCGAACATATGTTTTGAAATGTCGAGCTATAATCTTTCAATTTAATATCACTAAACTTTTTTATGCCTTGTTTGGAAAATTCCTGTAAAATCTGCTCGTTTAATTGTTTTTCATCCATATCAGGATTTTTTCCCTTAATCACATCTTCTATACCTGTAAAATGTTTATAAAATAAAAACAAATCATCCATGAGTCTTTTACGACTTTCATCTGACATTCCGTTGTATACACCTTTTTCATAATCATATTTATCATAGTACAAATTCATCAATTCTGGAATACCTGGCTCATCCGATAAATTTTCCTTCGATGTGTTTGTTGCAATTTTTTTATTAATGTTACAATATTTTTTTTTCAAATTTATGCTATTTTCAGCACTGTCTGGATTATTTCCAGTTATAATATTACCATCCTCGTCATATTCTGTATTTTTAACATTCACTGTATTCATTTTATTCAAATAATTATTTCCAATATTCAATAATTCAAATCTAGCGTTGCAAATACCCATTTTTTCAATTTTTGGATCTGATCCCTTTGGAATATCTTTTTTCTCTAATAATGATTTTTTAATAATTTGGCTATTATCTTTATAAACATAAATGGGATTTACTGTCATAACTATTGCTGAAAAAATATGAGCTATTTTAATATAAAATTTGGCTATACCAATACAGATTCTATTTTTTTTTATACCATTTTCAATACCTGTATTAGATAAATTGTTTTTGTTAAAATAAAGTATTTTATCTTTTGACAATTTATTTATTTGTTGTCCCTTTTCTATTTTTTGTTGCAAAAAATCAATCTCTCTTTCATTATAATACTTTTTTATTATATCTGAAGTAAGAATAATCATTTCGTCACAATATTTCGGGTCCTGTAAATTTTTCAAACTTTGAAAATCTATCGACAAAATATACCTTGTTGCAATATAATTTAATATATAACTGAAATCATGATCTTTTAATAAATTTTTCTTTTCATCATCACTTAAATCATCCGTAGATAGCAACTTCGATGTATCAGTTGTTGTTGTAGTGTTAGTGTTAGTGTTAGTGTTAGTGTTAGTGTTAGTGTTAGTGGTTGATAAATTATTACCCATAATTAGTATAGTTATACAAAATTTATATTTATATATATCTTTATATAATATTTTTACACCGTTTACTCATAAAATAAAACATTATATAACACGTTACAATATAATTATTGTATTAAATCCATATACCGTTATAAAATGTAATAATGCATGATGTGATTCTGCTGTATTTTTATCTTTATTATAACAATAATTATTCGTATAATAACCATAAATAAATAAATGAATGTCTAATAATACTGTAATAAGTATTATAGATATCAAGGCTATTTTTTTATTATTCAATATTTTTAATTTATAATAATTATAAGTTTTTTTACAAAATAAATAAAAAGTATAAATAATAACAATAATAATTACTATTTGATCCGCAAAAAAAGAATATTTAGTTTTATAATAATGAAAAGATAAAGATGATATTAATAGTAGAAACAATAAACAAGCATAGATATGATATTTTTTATATAACGCTAATGTCGCAGTGATTAAAAATAAAAATGATGAATAAACACATAGTTTCATATAATTTGTTATTTTAAATATGAAATTATTCTATATATTGTGTAAATAATATATTATGCGAAAACAATATAAATAAAATTGACTTAAAATTATATTTATATCATTAAAAAGACATTAGTTGTAAAGTTATATTTAAATTATATCAAAGTGATAATATAGTTTCTATAATATGATTGAAACAACTAAATCACACGAAGGAACACAAAGAAACAAAAACAAATCAAACAATATTAATAAAAAACATTTATGGAACATTTTCGATTCTGAAGTTTTAAATAAAACATCAGAAGAACAAAATTTAGAATGTATATATCGATCATGTGGTGACAGAGAAAATTGCGATCAATGTGATTCTATATTGGCATTTTCAGATGAAGGGTTTCTTACGTGTACGAACAAGAACTGTGGAATTATTTATAAAGATTTAGTAGATCAAACTGCAGAGTGGCGATATTATGGAGCCGATGATAATCAAAATAGTGATCCAACACGTTGTGGACTACCCATCAATCCATTACTACAAGAATCATCTTATGGATGCAAAATTCTGTGCAATGGACCTTCATCATATGAAATGATTAAAATAAGACGATATACAGAGTGGCAATCTATGCCTTATAAAGAAAAATCACAATATGATGAATTTCAAACAATCACTATTATGGCACAAAATGCTGGTATTCCAAAACTCATAATAGATGATGCAGTTCGTTATCATAAAAAAATATCTGATTTTGACTTTTCATTTCGAGGAGATAATAGGGAAGGCATTTTAGCTGCATCTATTTATATTTCATGTAGAATCAATAATTATCCTAGAACTGCAAAAGAAATAGCCGGAATATTCAATTTAGATGTTACTAACGCGACGAAGGGATGTAAAAATGCTATTACAATTATTAATAATTTAGAAAAAGATATGGATAACAAGGAAAAAACACTATTTTGTATGACAAAACCGGAATCTTTTATTGAACGATTTTGTAGTAAATTAAATATAAACGGCGAACTCACAAAATTATGTCAATTCATATCCATGAAAATTGAAAAAAATGGGTTGATGTTAGAAAATACACCTCATTCTATTGCAGCAGGCATAGTATATTTTATATCACAATTATGTAAATTGAATGTTAGCAAAAAAGATATTAAAATGGTAAGTGAAATTAGTGAAGTCACTATTAATAAGTGTTTTAAAAAATTAGAAAAATTAAAGTACGATATAGTTCCAGAAGTTATTTTAAAAAAATATGATTATTGAGGTTGTTGGATATGCGGATTTAGACGTTTAGACAATTAACCCATTTTTTATATTATAATATACATATATACACATAGAATGGAAAACGGTCTAATGATGTTGGTGCATTCTGTAATAATCGGTATTTTATTATACCTCTTTATGATTTTTGTACTCGGACAAAAACAAATTGTTGCTGAAAATCGCAGTATTTTATTTGCTGCTTTAATATTAGTTTATATGATTTTATTCGGTCATCGATTACCTACTTCAATAAACAAAAATTTATTCTAATGTGTAAAAGTATGTAAGTATAAAAACGAAATATATAGTGTGAATTATAATTATAAATATTTATAATTATAAATATGAATAATGATTCTGATAATAAGAAAATACCAAGTAAGGTGTTTATAGTTCCATATAGAAACAGAGAAGAACAGAAATTTTTTTTTTGCAAATACATGTCCTATATAATGGAAGATTTTACCGATTATGAAATTTATTTTTCTCATCAAACAGACAATCGTAGTTTCAATCGTGGCGCTACAAAAAATATTGGGTTTTTAGCGATAAAGGAAAAATACCCAGATGATTATAAAAATATTACATTTATTTTTAATGATGTTGATACAATACCGTTTACAAAAATATTTAGTTATGAGACCACTAAGGGTTTAGTCAAGCACTATTATGGATTTAAATACACATTGGGTGGAATTGTCGTAATTAATGGAGAAGATTTTGAAACCATAAATGGATATCCAAATTATTGGGGGTGGGGATCGGAAGATAGTTGCCTACAAAAAAGATGTGAAAAAGCTAATATTGTAATTGATCGATCCAATTTTTTCCCAATAGGTAGCCCAAAAATTCTTCATTTATTTGATGGAATCTCTCGAATAATTAATAAAAAAGACTCGCTTCGAGAGAAGAATGACAATGGACTAGATGGTGTAAACACTGTATACCAATTACATTATAATCTTGATGAAACATCTTCAAATCCAAAAGATAATTTATACAATGTCGATAATCCTAACATTTATTTTATTAATATTATACACTTTTTAACTGCAGTTGACTATAATAATGATAGCAAGGAATTATATAATTATGACTTGAGAGAACCAAAAAAGAAAATACTTGAGCCTAGTTTAAATAGAAAATGTGATGTAAACAGTGTCGTTCAATCTACTGATTCATGGACCGATATTCCTTATTATCCTACTAGTAAGGAGAGAAAAGAAATGATTGCATTAGGTATAAAACCACCTAATCCATTTGAAAACCAAAACCAAGGCTACAATTTTAATTTAAACGATAATCCTCCACCACAGTACTATGAAAAAAAATTTATCGAAAAGCAAAATCAAGAATATCATAACAATAGTAAAATTAGTCAACAGGTAAATCAACTAGTAAATTATATAAATCATCCTGCGAATAAATATTCACCTCATTATGCAACTTATATGGGTATTAAACCGAAAGCAACCACTAGCGCTAAATTGAATATGACTAGTTTAATGCGATCTATGAGAAAACGATAAATTTCTTCAATAACACAACACCTTACCAACAAATGTAGTATTTACAGTTTTTTCCAAACATACACATTTTCTTTATATTCATTTTGTCTTTGACTCTTTTTTAAAAAGAAAATTTCATGACATACACCGAATAATCCTATGCAGACGTTTTCATATATTTCTTTGTTAATGTTTAGTATATAATATCCATCTTTTTTTAAGTGCTGATATGTTTTTGAAAAGAGTGGAACATAAAATAATTCATCCATTTCTTTTTTGGATTTGTAAGGATAGTTGTTCTCATATTTTTGAATAAAATAATAGGGTGGTGACGTAAAAACTAAATCGTATTCCAATTTTGAATAATCTACATCCAATGCACTTTTAAATATCATGTCAATTGATGTCTTTGTCTTCTTCGTTTTCGTATATGCTTGCAATTTTTTGTATGGTTCTATTAAACTACTATTTAATTCTATACCAGTATATTTTGGAATATCCAAAACACATGCTGCAATTAATGCACCTCCCCATCCAGCACAAAAGTCCAATACGCTAGACGCATTGTATTTTGTATAAATTTCCATATACATAATTGGCCTTATAATATTAATAGCACTAATACATATGTTGTACGTTTCTTTCCATACAATATATTTGTTTTTTTTCCCAGATTTATTTTTAACAGTTTTATAGTATTCCAACATATTCTGTATGAATTTTTTTTTCTCAAAAAAATCAATATTGTGAATAAACTCGAAATAATTACAATTGTATTTTCCCCTTGTATGAAGTCTCTCTAAAAAAGTGAAATAATCTACTACGTTGTTACCTATACGCGATCTAGGTGATTGATTTTCTGCGTCTTTCCCTATAGCCTTAAGTTTATTATATTCAATATCAACCATATCCAATGTAATAGGTTTTATTTTACACGCTATTTCACGTTTTTCTTCTGGAGTAAATTTCTCTGTGAATGTGAGTTTTTCACTAGTATTAGTAGTAGTAGTATTTGTAGTTGTATTTATCATAATTTATTTGTAAAAATAAATAAATTATAATGTTAAAACGCATGGTTTTTACATATATGTATATGTAAAAATATATATGTAAAAATATATATGTAAAAATATAATAAAAATTATATGTAATATATTTATATGGAAAATAAAAACAATCTTATTAAACATCCAACAGTTGTCATAGCTGGATGCTGTATTAACGTTGCACTTTTTATAAAAAGAAATTTATTTATTATGGATGAAATAGGCAAACAATTTAAGGAATACAAAATTGTAGTTTTTGAAAATGACTCAAGAGATTCTACAAGAAACATATTAATTGAAAATAAAAAAGATCATTATGAATATATATTCGAGGACGGTGTAAACATACAAAATAGAACAGAGAGGATTGCATATTGCAGAAATCGTCTATTGCATCATGTACATGAAAAATATTCCGAATATGACTATCTATTAATGTTGGATTTAGATGATGTATTAGCATCTGGAAAATTAGTAGAAACTATTCAAACCTGTTTTTTATATAGACCGGATCAATGGGATGCAATGTTTGCAAATTGCTCTGATAAATATTATGACATATATGCGTTAAGAAAAAAAAAATATTTGACTACTTGTTGTTGGAATAATGCAAATGTTATGAAACAACAAGGTGCTTCACATAAAGAGGCATATACAAGTTGCATTGATAAATACATTATAAATTATCCAGTTGACAGTAAATTAATTTCTGTTATTTCAGCTTTCGGAGGAGCTGGATTATATAAATTAAAATCAATAGGAGATGCAAAATATATTGGTGTTGAACCAAAACATCTAGACAATCAAATTTGCGAACATGTTCCATTTCATAAAAATATGATAGATAATGGATGTAAATTATATATCAATCCAAAAATGCTTATAAGATAAGATAGTAATGGCACATGCACTGCGTCATTTACCAATAACACGAACCTTCTATTTTTTGATAGTCTCGTGGTTTTTCACTATCTTTTGCTGTCGTCCAATATTTATTTAAAAACAATCTTATAATATCTGCCCTATTTTTAAACCATCTACTACCTAAAATTCCCCAATACATCTGCAATACACCTCCAATATAAATGGCAGATTTCCCTGATTTATATATGTGCGAACAAACCAAACTACCATACCCTCCACATGAAACTAATGCAATATCATAATGGTCTTTTATTTCATCTAATTTTGTTGTAAATTTATTTAGTTCAATATCAAATTCTTCTGAATCTTCCGTCCCTTGAGTTTGCGGAGGTCGAATTGTTATAATTTCACATTCAGGAAATAAATCGATACCATATATTTGTTTTCTATCATTTATTTTACTTTCAATCGATTCTGCAAAATTAGATATCATCAACAACCGTTTTCCCTTTAAAGCTGTCGTCCATGGCGTAGAATAAATATAATGATATATATCCAAAGCTTCAGAATAAACAGTCTCTTTATCTTTATATAATTCGTCTAATAGTTGATGTGATATTGTTATCGTTTTATAAACATTATCAAATGGTGCCCAGCCACAATATAAATCGCACAAATTGAACGCTTCCAAATATAATTGTGAGTATTTCAATACTGATTCCATAGATGTCAATTTAATTCCTGCATTATTTTTCATTGTTATTTTAGCTTTTTCTAAATATTCTAATATTTGCATTATTTGATTTTTATATTGAGGCAATGTCAACATCATTGTAAATGTTGCATGTTGTGTCTCAATGTGTGAAATTCTCGGTATTATAAAATTTTGATTGTTTTCTATTTTTTTACTAATATATTCATATAGTTTAATGTTGCTTTTTTTATGATTATACTTGTCGTTATATATTATATTAAAATGAGCATTTTGTTGAGTATCTTTCATTTCCAAATATGATTTTTTAGGTATTAATGTCTCGTAAGGAGGTAAAACTCTATCAACACTCGAATAATTACGTATATTTGTACTATGCAAATGATATGATTTAATATATTCCGGATCATTTAATACTTCAAATCCTAAAATATCCATTAAGTATATCATTTTATTGTCACAACCAGGTTTTCCAAATTCAAAGTTAAATACTCTATTTTCTTTTTTCCCAATTGAAAAATTAGAATGAATAATCCATGTATCCTGTGAATCGCCTCTTGGTCCAAATATTTTAGATTTTTTAATATCTGTTTCATCATATTCATATCGCAACAAAGCATACATTTTTTTATTTAAGTGTATATCTGATTTAAACAATCCTTTTATAGTTTCATCAAAAAATATATCCGAATTTATAATAACATTATAACCTTGAATGTTATTGTCATTTATATATTCAAAAACATCTTTGAATTTCAATCTATTTTTAACATCAACTTGTACGATTTTATTACTTGATACATCCAATTCCTCTTCGCTGTATATACGCTCATTCAACAAATATATATTTGTTATATATTTATTTTCAACATTTAGTTTTAAACATTTTAAAATTTCATTCTGTCTCTCTTTATTTGAATGTATAAAAAATTGGCAAAAAATATTGATATTGTCTACATTTTCAGTTTCTTGAATATTCGTTGATTCTGATGCTGAATAAATTATCATTTGTATAGATTATTGTAAGATTATTTAAATATATAATTATTTAGATAGAATTATTTAAGTAATTATACAAACAAAACTTTTACTATTATCATGCTTATATCTGATATTAAACATATTTTATATATTAATTTGGAATCACGACCTGATAGAGACGTTCATATTAAAAAAGAATTATTAAAAATTGGTTTTAACGGTAGTCGTTTCAATGCGATTAAAATTGCAAATGGGGCTATAGGATGTAGTATGAGTCATTTAAAATGTATTCAAATTGCGAAAGAAAACGATTGGGATCATGTATGCATATTGGAAGATGATATTGAATTCTTGGATCCAGAAAAGTTTAAAAAACAACTTGACACATTTTTACAAAATCACGCAAATTGGGATGTTTTGTTATTAGCAGGAAATAATATGTTACCATATCAACCCATAGATGAAACATGTATAAAAGTGTCGAATTGTCAAACTACGACTGGTTATATTGTTCGAAAACATTATTATGATACACTCATAGATAATTATAAAAAAGGTATTGGGCTTTATATGAAAAATCAAGATAAACCACATATGTACGGCATAGACCGATATTGGTTTTTATTGCAAAACAAAGATAACTGGTTCTTGCTCGTACCTTTGACTGTTATACAGAGAGAAGACTACAGCGATATTCAAGGGAAAAACACCAATTTCCGTAAATATATGTTGGATTATAACAAAGTTGTTACTAGTAAATGAATTTATTCTTGATTTGTCAAATAAATTCATATTATTGGTATTTTGGGTATTTACGCGTTTAATCTTATAATAAATAAGTCAAAAAAGGTACAATAATTAACAACCATGAAATAAAGGAGAAACCCATACTACACAGAAAGTTTAAAAACCATGACCATAACATAATAATAAGTAATGTAATTATTAACATTCCAAAATTAAATGTTCTTAAAAACATGATAATTAATGCTATAATAGCAAAAACAAAATATAACATTGCAGGGGTGCACATTTTTTGCAAATCGGCCATACTGTATAATAATACAAAATATTATATTTTTTTATACACATTGATAAGTAATGCTAAATTATTATATCCAACGATCAGTCAAATTGTTATGGTGGAATTTATATATTGAAAATCCATATTTTATTTGTTATGTATTATGATGTGGATATAAATAAAATCATGCATAGTACACTTTTTTCAGTGTGATACAAAAAAGTGAAATAAAATTCACAAAAGTTTTTTGAAAAATTAAAAATGGACAAAAATAAATGTCCAAAATTGAAATTTCAAAAAAACTTTTGAAAAAATAATAAAAAAAACTCGTTGTTACCATGTTCGTCATAATGCCAAAATAATAATTAATAAAATGTTACCATATATTTTTGCAAAAAGTATTCGTTTGAGTTTGGGGATTTTTTTGGTTTCCTATTTTAGGAAACATGGAAACAAAATTGGGGATTTTTTGTCCCCTCGATTTTATATGTGAAATTTGTCAATACAAATGTCGTAACAAAAAAGATTTTACAAAACATTTATCAACCGATAAACATGTTTGGAAACAAAATGGAAACCAAATGGAAACCAAAAATCCCCAAAAATCCCCTTACCATATATGCAGTTGTGGTAAGGTATATAACACTAGATCCGGCTTATGGAAACATTCAAAAGTATGCATATCAATAGAAAGTAGTGATGAAGTTATAGTAACAAATCAATTAGAAAAAACAGATCAAATACCAACACCCAACAACGATATTATTAAATATTTGATGAATGAAAACAAGGAATTAAAAAATATGATTATGGAGATATGTAAAAAAGACAATATACAACAAAATAATACAACGAACAACAATACTATCAATCAAAACAATAGTCATAACAAAACATTTAACTTGCAGTTTTTCTTGAACGAAACGTGCAAAGATGCGATGAATATATCAGAGTTTATTGAGAATATTTCTCTCCAACTATCCGATCTAGAAAGTATAGGAAAACTTGGATATGTAGAAGGCATCTCCAATATTATCATAAAAAATCTCAGGGCATTGGACGTCGAAAAACGCCCAGTACATTGTAGTGATATAAAGAGAGAAATCATGTATGTAAAAGACCAAGATAAATGGGAAAAAGAAGAAGCAGATAACCAGAAGATAAAGCAAGTCATTAGCAGTGTTGTCAGTAAAAACCTGGGTTTATTACCAGCATTTCAAAAAAAATATCCAGATTGTATGAAGTCAGACTCGAAAAAATCAGATGAATATAATTTAATTATCATGGAAACCATGGGTGGTGTACCTGGGAGTGGAGAGAAAAACAAAGAGAAAATAATCAAAAAAATTGCAAAACAGGTTGTAATTGATAAAGAATAGATGCCAAAAAAACATGCCAAAAAACATGCCAAAAAAACATGCAAAAAAACATGCCAAAATACCAAATATTATATATTTTATTTATTTGTAAAATATATAGTTGTTAGAGCTAGGTTTACATAAAAATAATGGACCATACTTATCGAATAATATTATGCGTGTTTTTGTTTGTGATATTATATGTAATATTAAAATATATTAATTCAATACCAAAAAAACCATTAATAAAAGATAATAAAAAAGATTTAGGAAATAATGAATTTTATTATGATGATGGTGGAAATGACTATTATCCTGAACCGCCTGCAATAGATATTACAGAAACATTCATTCAATGACCATCCACGTAGAAGGAAATAAATCATCATTCATATAAACTGTTTTTTGATTTTTAGAAGATGGTCCAAACCATTCATTCGGATAACAAACTATTTTATTGTGATTACTGTTTAAATATGCACCCCACCAACTAAATGTACTATTCGCAATAATATTATGCATACAACAACTCATTAATAACATTTGTTCCCAATCAGGAATTGAATCCAATACTTTAATAAATTCACATCTAGAACAACGCTTTTTCAAATATTCAATTGTTTCTTCCACATCTTTATTTGATTCTTCTTCACAAAAATACAATATTTTCCAATCCTTTTTTTCAGTTTCAGCCATGACATACAAAAGCGCCTTCTCATAGTACTCTTTTTTCAGTACGGGATGAATATGTTGTAATTTTTTATAATCACCTAATCGAAAATGAATACCAATATATTTTTCAAATTCTTCGGTTTCTTCGCTAACAAAAAAACCGCGATATTTTGTCATTACGTTCAATTTTTGATTTTCTAGATCGATCATTTTACAAATCGTATTATAAAACATGGAAAAATATTTGTGACTTTGAAAATATCCTACCAAAATTACATATGTATTGTCTAATGTATCCGACCAGGGTAATTCAGTATAATGAAATCCCTGTTCTTTTATTACATTGTTTGTTTGGGTAGAAGTATCATGTGCTCTTGAAAATGTAAATGGTTTTAATTTCGAAAGAAAAGAATTCCAATAAGTTGGTCTAGGCACACCAATCGTCAAAATATCGGAATACTCAAATTTAAACATTTGTTTATGTTTAATAGCGTATGAAATTGTTGTAAAAATTTGAAATAATTGATTACCTAATCCACCTACTAATCTGCATGTTAACATTTTATGTGTATATAAGATATAAGGCAATCTATTTTTTATATTATTTGCAAAATAAAAATATATTATATAAAGATATAATATATTATAAACACATCACCAACCACCTACAAATGAAACTAATGAAACTATCCAACAAATACAAAACATCTGAATACATTTTTTTGTTTAGCATACTCGTTTTAGCCCTTCTTTTAGGAACATATTTCTCATTTTATGCGTTTTTAATGAGGGATATTAAATCTGATATTAAAGGATTCAGTAAAGACCTTCATATGAATGCCATGAATTATCAAGAAGGGTTAGCTTTACAACAACAACAACAACCACCACTACCACGACAACCACGACAACAACCATCACGACAACCACCAGGATCATTTCCACCAGTGTAATAACCATGACACCCACTCTAATAAATAATAAAAATATATTATATCTGGACATAATATATTATCAACCACACTGCTACTGAACTACATCCAATGAAAATGAAACTAACTAAACACTACAAAGCATCAGAATATTTATTTCTACTTGCTATCATTGTACTAGCTTTATTATTAGGCACATATTTTTCTTTTTATGCACTTTTTAAAGATGCAATTGAGACAAAAATAAATAGATACAGTAAAAATCACACTAATTCCGTAAATTATTATGAGGGTATGAGTAGCAAGGAATGCAATAGCTTAACATCATGTATGAGTAGCAATAATAAATATTTAGTATATTCACCAAATGCATCATGTCCACCTGGTTATAATAAAAATTAAAACTCCGCATTAAACTCAAATACATCTCCCTCCATTGTTTTTGTAGCCAATGCATAAGCATCTACTCTTTTTTCGAAAAAATTGGTTTTACTTTCCAATGATATAAGTTCCATAAAATCAAACGGATTTGATACATTGTAT
>Ga0114971_10000197_pt1 | contig 38094 bp, 44 predicted proteins | sample M_140625_MF_Meta_FD_87320 | JGI IMG/M metagenome (GOLD analysis project Ga0114971, IMG submission 87320) | Freshwater microbial communities from Lake Montjoie, Canada to study carbon cycling - M_140625_MF_MetaG | ecosystem: Environmental > Aquatic > Freshwater > Lake | place: Lake Montjoie... | reverse complement strand
AGTAATAGCACCCGGCTCTCCAGTGCCAATCACACGCGTATCTAATTCAATTGCGGCGATCACTTCGGCAGCCGTACCAGTAAGAAAACACTCATCTGCAGTGTAGACGTCGTAACGAGTCATTTCGATTTCGCGAATTGGAATTCCCAACTCGTGGCAAATTTCAAAAACCACGTCTCGGGTAATCCCGCAAAGTGCCCCAGCATAAACTGGAGGCGTAGAGATAACGCCTTTCTTGATAACGAACAAATTGTCCCCTGTGCACTCCGCAATGTAACCCTGTTCATTCAACATGACTCCTTCGTCGGCCCCTGCGTGGGAGGCTTCGATCTTGGCCATCACGTTATTTAAATAATTTAACGACTTAACGGCCGGCAACAACGCTGCAGGAGCTGCCCGTCGCGTGGCGCAGGTCACCATCACCATCCCTTTTTCGTATTTCTCCACCGGATACAACTGAATTTTATCCGCTATGATAATCACCGTCGCTTTTGGACAACGGTCGGGGCTTAAACCGAGATTGCCTTTTCCACGCGTCACTAAAAGGCGGACGTAGCCGTCCTGGAACCCGTTTTGACGAATGGTTTCCAGCGTCGCCTCGCGCATTTCCTCCAGCGAAATCGGAATACGCAGCATGATGGCCTTGGCCGAATCCCATAGCCGTTCCAGATGCTCGTCTAAGCGAAACACGCGGCCGTTATAAAAACGGATTCCCTCAAAAATACCGTCTCCATAAAGCAAGCCGTGATCGAAAACAGAAATCTTAGCCTCTGATTCCGGATAAAAAACACCATCGATATAGACTTTCATGAGTGAATTAAGAAGAAGGTTAAAATGGTTAAAATAAGAACGCGATTCAGAACGCGAAGTTCAAACTGTAAAATCAATGCGCACCCAATGCTATGAAGGACACCGGATTGCACGCTGCGTTGCCCGCAATTAAGCGACAATCTGACCATCACGTATCTCTAGTCGCCTATCGCCGCGCTGCGCCAGATTCGGGTCATGGGTGACCACCACCATGGTCCGTCGCTGTTCGCGCACGAGGGTGAGCAAGAGTTCTATTATCGTCGCGCCGGTGCGAGAATCAAGGTTACCAGTGGGTTCATCGGCAAAGAGAAGACTCGGCTCGTTTATCAACGCCCGTGCGATGGCTACGCGCTGCTGCTCACCACCAGAAAGTTCGGCTGGCAGATGCTGCATACGATCGGCCAAACCCACCCGTTCCAAGGCATTTTCCGCACGAGCACGCGCCGTGACATCCGGTATGCGGTGAATGTGAGACGGCAGAAGAACATTTTCAAACGCAGTCAATTCTGGGAGCAAAAAGTAGCCCTGAAACACAAACCCAATACGCCGATTGCGCCTCAAGCACTCCGATTTATCCCCCTGAGAGTACAACACTTCTCCCTCAAATGTGACGCTACCCGCCTCCGGCCTCTCCAGCCCTGCCAGCGTGTAAAGCAACGTTGTTTTCCCAGCCCCTGACGCCCCGACTAAAAACACCGTCTCCCCGTGGGCAATGTCCAGATTAATGTCTCGAAGCACTTCCACAGTGCGTCGCCCGATGCGATACGATCGGCGTATACGAGATGCAGACAAATGAAATGGTGCGTCCATGAAGTCGCGACAGCGTGTAACGAATCGCATCAATCTTCAACACCCCAAAATCAATTCTCACACAACAAAGCGCAAAGCAGCTTCGGAGTACCTTGTAAAATAGATTCAAACACTGGGAGATGTGCACTTTGTTTATGGGAGATTCACATCCTAAATCTCGTCTCACTCTAAACACTCAGCTCAGGATCCGAGTTTAGCTTGTATTCTCAACAGCCCAGAGCGAGATGTAAGCAAACATAGGCCATGAAAATCCCCCTACTTTTCTGCGTGTTTCTGAGCGCCGCAGCCTTCGCGCAAGACCTCAAACCCATCGCCTCTCCCAATCTGAAGGCTCCCCTGAGCTCAGATTGGGTGCTGCGCCACGGAACTTGGGAGACTAAAGACGGCGAAATCACCGCCACGGAATTACCAGAGCAAAAACACGTAGCAGTCCTGTGGCACCAAGTAGCCTTACAAACTGGCGCGGTGGAATGCGAATTCCAATTCAGCGGAGCCCGAGGCTTCCTGCTGGGGTGCGACGGAGATAAGCACCTGGGGCGCATCGTGATCACCAACAAAGAAATTCGTTTGATGGATGATTCCACCGAAGTGAAAGGCAAAACGCCCTCCACGCTTTTGGCCTCTGCCAAACTGGACCTCAAAGCCAACGAATGGCACAAACTGCGTTACGAATGGAATGGCGAGCGCATGGCAGCGACTCTGGATGGCACCAGCGTTGAGGCCACAAACGCGAACCTCGGTTTGAAGAAGTCGCGTTGGTGGTTTGCCGTGAGTGGCGCCTCCATGAAAATCCGCGAGGTGAAAGTCCTCGGCGTTCAGCCTTAAACAAACCTTAGAAACGGGCCTGTCAAGGCAATTAAACTGCTCACAATCCCCCTCACCAAATGTTTCACTCAATGCGGTTTACCCGGGTAGCCCAGCCCATGAACTGGAAAAAACTCGTCGTTATTTTGAGCGCCGTCGTTGCTCTGGCATTAGCACCCAGAGTTAATGCGGCTCCAGCGAAGCCCAACATCCTTTGGCTCGTGAGCGAAGATAACAATCCGTTCCTCGGATGTTACGGAGATCCCCTCGCTCACACTCCGACGCTCGACAAACTTTCCAAAGAGGGCGTCACCTACGATCGTTGCTTCGCACAACCCGTATGCGCTCCCTCCAGGTTTGCACTGATCACCGGGATGTTCGCCGTCTCCTGTGGTCCAGCCGAACACATGCGCGCCTCAGGTAAAATCCCTGCTTGGCTTACTGGCTTTCCCATCTTTCTAAAGAAGGCAGGGTATTACGTCACCAATAACTCAAAGACAGACTATAATTCTCCCATCATTCCGGCGGATACTTGGAATGAAAGCGGCAAGAATGCGCATTATCTCAAAAAGACGGATCCCGCCCAACCCTTCTTCTCTATTTTTAATCATGAAGTGACTCATGAAAGTTGCTTGTTCCCAGAGAAAGGTCCGGAGCTGACAATCCCTCCCATGGATCCTGCAAAGGTGCGAATTCCACCTTACCAACCTGACACTCCGGAGATCCGCGCGGATTGGGCGCGTTATTATGATTGTCTGTCTGCTTTGGATGATCAGATCGCTTCAAAATTGAGTGATCTTGAAAAGGCGGGGCTTTCAGAAGACACCATTATTTTCTATTACGCAGACAATGGCGGCGTGCTACCTCGCAGCAAACGTTGCCTGCAACAGAGCGGAACGCACGTGCCATTGATCGTGTATTATCCCCCAAAATGGAGACATCTGGCTCCCGCTGCCCCCGGAACACGCATTAGTGATCCGGTCAGTTTTGTAGATTTTGCGCCCACGGTCCTCTCCTTGGCGGGGATCAAGGTACCGGATTATATGCAAGGACACGCGTTTGCCGGTCTGGCGAAGGCGCCCGCAAATGAATACGTGTTTTGCACGCGGGATCGTATGGACGAGAGATACGATATGGTCCGTTCAGTGATGGATAAGCGGTGGTTGTATATTCATAATTACCGCCCCGATTTGCCTTACGTTCAACCCCTAGCTTATCAATTTCAAGCGCGGGGTTATCAATCGTGGGCTAGGGTTGCGCGGGAGGGAAAGCTTACGAAGGCTACCTCGATGTTCTGGGGCGAAAAACCGACTGAAGAGCTCTACGACATGAATGAGGATCCGGACAATGTGCGAAACCTTGCGGGGGTACAGGAGCACGGAGCGGTTCTCACCAGGCTGCGGGCGGCGTTGCGGGCGCACACGTTGGAGGTGGTTGACAACGGATTTGTGCCCGAGGGTTCGCTCATTGAGGGGTACGAGGCTTCTCGCTCGGCAGGCGCATTTCCCTTGGAACGAACTTTGGACCTCGCAAATCTCGCTTCAGAAAGAAGGGTGGAAAACCTTCCTAAATTGGTGGAAGCGATGGAAGATCCGAGCGAACCCATCCGTTGGTGGGCGGCGCAAGGATGTGGGATGTTGAGGGAAAAAGCGGGGGCGGCGGAGGCCTCTTTACTGAAGCACTTGCAAGATGCGTCTGGCGCAGTTCGGGTGGCGGCCGCGGAGTCGCTGGTTTATTTAGGACAACCCGAGGTGGCATTACCCGTTCTCGAGGCGGTCCTCGGCGATTCGGAGAACAGTGGATTCGCCTTGCAGGCGGCTAATGCATTGGCGCGTCTTGGGGAAAAGGCACGCCCTTCACTTCCAAAAATGAAGCGGTTACTGGCCGGATTTGAGGAGAAATTGAACACAAAGCCCGCCGATCGCTACGGCCCGCGCTATCCCCGCGACATCACCAAAAAGACGATTGCCATTCTGGAAGGAGATACCGAGCCATTGCTTTATCTAGGAAATATCTCGAGCAATTAAACCTCTCATGAAAACTCTAAGCGCAGCCTTTACCGTTTTAATGCTATGGACGGCGAGTTTATGGGCTTCTGAATCTATCAATAAACCGAACATTGTTTTTATCCTAGTCGATGATTTGGGTTGGACAGATCTGGGTTGCTTTGGGAGTCACTACTACGAGACACCCAACATTGACAGGTTGGCCGCCCAAGGGATGCGCTTCACCAATGGATACGCTGCTTGCACGGTTTGCTCCCCTTCCAGAGCGAGCTTCCTCACTGGCCAATACCCCGCGCGTCTTCACGTCACGGATTGGATTGCGGGGCACAACCGGCCCTTCGCAAGAATGCGTATCCCCGATTGGACAATGCGCCTTCTCCCCGAGCTTCCAAATCTGGCGAAAGAGTTGAAGTCCATAGGATACGCGACGGCCAGTATTGGGAAATGGCATTTGGGGCCAAAGGAGTCTTGGCCGGACAAAGTCGGATTTGATCTCAATGTGGCGGGGACGCATGTCGGCCAGCCTCCGAATTATTTTTCTCCCTACAAAATTGAGACGATCCAAGACGAAAAAGATGGCGAATTTCTCAGCGACCGCCTAACGGACGAATCTTTGAAATTCATCGAAGCCAACAAGACTCGGCCCTTTTTCCTATATTTGCCCCATTTCGCGGTGCATACGCCGCTCATGGCCAAGCCTTCTGTGGTAGAAAAATACAAGGCAAAGTCGGATCCTACCGGCACCCATAAGAATCCGGTGTACGCGGCCCTTGTAGAAAGCGTGGACGATAGCGTGGGGCGCTTAATGGTAAAGTTGGACGAGTTGAAGCTTAGCGAAAACACCATAGTCGTGTTTACCTCTGATAACGGTGGACTCATCGGAGCGACTTCAAATGCGCCCCTTCGCGTCGGAAAAGGGTCAGCATACGAAGGGGGCGTGCGAGTGCCTCTAATCGTGAAATGGCCTAGCGTGACGCTCCCCGGTTCTACAAACAACACACCGGTAATCGGAGCGGATTTCTTTCCCACATTTTTAGCGGCGACCGGTTTGCAGGCGCCGCAAGGACACACTGTGGATGGAGAAAATTTAGCACCAGTGTTACGCGGGGACGGCAGGTTGAAGCGGGCGGCACTTTACTGGCATTACCCGCATTATCACCCCGGTGGTGCCACTCCCCATGGCGCGATTCGGGAAGGAGACTGGCGATTGGTTGAGTTTTTTGAGGACAACCATGTGGAGCTTTACGATCTCAAAAACGACATCGCTGAAACGCGCGATGAATCAAAAAACCAACCGATCAAGACTGCTGACCTGACCCAAAAACTCCACGCATGGAGGGAATCCGTGGGAGCCCAAATGCCGACGCCAAATCCGGACTTCAGTCAGGAGAAGGATGCGGCGAAGAAAAAGGGCCGGTAATTTCAGATCTTTCCTTAGCAGAAATGCGCTCCCAAAGCCTCCGTGTAGACGGCGTAAAGCGAACGACTCGCCGTCATAAACAAACGGTTGCGCCGTGGGCCGCCGAAACACACGTTGCTGCAAATCTCCGGTAGCAGAATCTGGCCTATGCGCTGACCTTCTGGCGAAAAGATGTGGACGCCGTCATACCCCTCGCCCACCCAACCTGCGCTGGTCCAGATGTTGCCATCCTTATCGCAACGCATACCGTCAGCGAAGCCAGCAACAGTGGTCCCGTTCAGTTCCATTTTCATGGAAATATGCTCCCTACCATTCGAAAGCTTTGCGCCGTTCACATCCCACACCTTAATGTTCTTGGGCGCCTTCGGATAATGCGATGCTCCGGTGTCAGTAACGTATAGTTTTTTGTAGTCTGGAGAAAAACAAAGACCGTTCGGCTTAAAAATATCGTCGATCACCATCTCAATTTTAGCAGTAGCCGGATCAATACGATAGACGGCCTCTTTGAGATAAAGCTCGCCCTTGTGCCCCTCGAAATTTACAAGACTGCCATAACCTGGATCGCTAAACCAAATGCTGCCGTCCGGATGCACGACGCCATCATTAGGCGCATTGAGGATTTTGCCGTTGAACTTGTCCGCTAAAACGGTGATGGAGCCGTCCGGTTCATAACGAACCACGCGACGATTGCCATGTTCGAAGGAAATCTGGCGCCCTTCACGATCAAAGGTATTGCCGTTACTGAAGGCGGAGGGCTTTCTCAAGACGCTCACTCGAGCGTCGTCCTGCAGCCAGCGGTGCTGGATGTCGTTTGGGATATCACTCCACACTAAATAGTTGCCCCATCCGCTCCAAGCCGGGCCCTCAGCCCAGTACATCCCGGTGTGAAGCCGTTCAATCGGGGACATCGCGATCTTGTACTTTGCGAAGCTAGGATCCAAGCAAAGTACGTCCGGCTCCGGATAACGCACAGGCGCGGCACTAGGGCCGAAGTCGCGTGCCAATAGAGGCGTTGCCGCAAGGGCACCAAGGCCTGCGAGAAAGGAACGTCGGGAGGAAGATGTTTTCATGGCTTATCAGACAAGGAGAGGTGCACGAGTATTACTAAACTGTAAATGAATCAACCACGCAAAAGTTGAAGCAAGCTTCGCAGCCCTAAATCACCAAAAAGCGCAAGCAACCGAAGTCACTTGCGCTTTTTGAAAGGCCGCCGGTTAAAAGATCGTTTCGCCTAAGTATTACCGAGAATACAACTCAACAATTAACTGTTCATTGACGATCGGTGCAATCTCATCACGACTTGGAATGCGTGTTACGCTGCCAGAGTAGGTTTCGCGGTCCAGCGCCAACCAATCTGGCACAGGCGCGATCTGGGTAAGTTCTAACCCGCGCGTCGCCAAAGTACGGGAACGCGGAGCGTCCTTCACAGTCACCTTATCACCAGGTTTGACGTTGTAAGACGAAATGTCTACCTTGCGCCCGTTGACTTGAACGTGCCCGTGGCCCACCATTTGGCGGGACGCAGAGCGCGAGTTCGCGAAACCCAAACGAAACACGATGTTGTCGAGACGGGTTTCAAGCATTTGCAAAAGAATTTCTCCAGTAACGCCGCGCTTGCGTTGAGCGAGAGCGAAGTAACGCCTGAACTGACGTTCAAGAAGGCCGTACTGATAGCGCAGCTTCTGCTTTTCAGCTAATGCCACAGAATACTCGCTCTGCTTGCGACGCGACCCTTTGGGACCGTGCATGCCAGGAGGATAATTCTTCTGCTCCAGTGTCTTGTTTGAGCCGAAAATCGGAACTCCGAAACGGCGGCTGATTTTGTCTTTGGGACCGGTATACCGTGCCATGATTGTTGTCTGTCTTACTTAAAGATTCGAGATGAAAAAACAGTGAGCGTTCGAAAGATCAAACGCGGCGCTGTTTCGGCGGACGGCAACCGTTATGCGGCACCGGGGTAACGTCACGGATGAGGGTGATATCCAATCCGACGGCTTGCACAGCACGGACTGCAGATTCGCGACCTGAACCAGGTCCCTTGACCCGAACTTCGACCTCGCGAAGGCCATGGCCCATCGCTTGGCGGCAGGCGTCCTGAGCCACCATCTGAGCAGCATAGGCGGTGCTTTTACGGGACCCCTTGAATCCAACCTTACCAGCGCTGGACCAACCAATTACCGCTCCATTGTGATCCGTGATAGAGACGATGGTATTATTGAAAGAAGCCATCACATGGACGACACCTGCGTGGACATTCTTCGAGCCCTTGGCCTTGATGACCTTGATGGGCTCAATGACCGAATTTGGGTCGAGTGAAAGGTTTTCAACCTTCTTCTCCTCGGCGGGAGCCGCGTCTTTCTTACCCTTAGGGGCTCGTGGCTTTACCACCTTGGGAGCGGCAGGGGCTACTGGGGCTACTGGTTCCGCAGCCACGGGCGCTGTTGCGGCTTCGACAGCCACGGGCGTTGCTACGGGTTCGGCTTCTGGTGCAGCTTGTGTAATTTCGTTCTCTTCGGACATAATCAATTCTTCTTACTTAAGCTTTCGCACGTTGCACGCCGACAGTCTTACGCGGCCCCTTACGGGTACGAGCATTGGTGGAGGTACGTTGACCACGCACAGGCAACCCACGACGGTGGCGGATTCCGCGGTAACAGTTAATGGCCTGAAGGCGCTTCAAGTTTCCTTGAATTTCACGCCGCAAATCGCCTTCGATCGGAAGTCCGCTCGCAGTGATCGCCTGGATAATCTGATTGAGTTGCTCAGGCGTCAGGCTCTTTGCACGCACATCGGGGCTGATGTTAGCCTGCTCGAGAATACGTTTAGCGGTGGTCGGTCCAATACCGTAAATGTAAGGCAACGAAGCTTCAATGCGCTTGTCGCCGGGGATGTCGATTCCAAGAAGTCGGGGCATATTATGATTTCCAATTAGTTAGGATTAACCTTGCCGCTGCTTGTGGCGTGCATTCTTGCAAATCACACGTACCACGTTCTGGCGCTTCACGATGCGGCATGCTTCGCAAAGGCGTTTAACTGATGCTCTCACTTTCATAAAACAAGGGTCCTTCTAAAATTACTCTAAATCTAAAATTTGGTTACTAAACTAACTCTCCGGCCATCACTTAAATTATTCAAATCACTTAATTTACGCCTGACCTGTATTCTACTTCTGATCTGTGCGGACACACTTCGTGAGTCTCAGGGACGTTGAGGTAGCTCTGAGAAAACTCTCGGAGCTAAACACAACAAGTTAAGACACTAACACCTCCAGCACTGTCCCTGCAGACAGATCGAAAGCCCTTAACTCTACCAGAACTTTGCTTCCAGGCAAGCATCGTTTGCTGATGTTTCGGTCTTTTCCCGCGATGTCCGATCCCTTGTGCGCCAGAAACTGGTGCCCGTTGGATAGTTCCACGCGGTATAAGACTTCGCTCACACATTCAATTACTTGCGCCTCGGTTCGCACTACATCAAACCGCTGCATGTCAAAATCTCCGGTTCTCCGCGCGTGATCAGCACGGTGTGCTCAAAATGGGCAGACAACTGATTATCTTGAGTTACAACTGTCCAACCGTCGCTCAAAACACGAACCCCTGCTTTGCCAAGATTGACCATAGGCTCAATCGCCAAAGTCATTCCCGGCTTCAACTTCGGGCCCTCTCCGGGTACACCAAAATTAGGGACCTGAGGCTCTTCGTGCAACTTCTTGCCCACACCGTGACCAACAAATTCGCGAACGACTGAGAATCCGTGGGCTATGACCGCCTGCTCAATCGCCGAACAAAGATCCCCTAAACGACGACCGCTCTCTGCGTGAAGCAGACCCACACGGAGTGCCTCCTGCGTTGCACCCAATAATTTAGTGGCTCCCGAAGAAATCTGCCCGACCGCGACAGTCGTCGCTGTATCACCGATCCACCCAGACTTGTTGACCCCAACGTCTAGACTCACAATGTCACCCGGTTGCAACCGCCGAACGCCTCCTATCCCATGCACCACCTCCTCGTTGACGGAGATGCACACTTGGCCCGGAAAGCCGCGATAACCCAAAAAAGCGCTTTTGCACTTTTGCTCCAGCATGAATTCCGCCGCCGCCTGATCTAACTCACGAGTCGTGACCCCAGGCCGAACCAGCGCCGCGATCTTTTCAAGCACTGTCCTTGCCGCGCGCCCTGCGGCGCGCATCAGCTCAATTTCAGCCTCGTTTTTGATCGGAATCACGCCTTAACAACCTTGAAATAGTTAGCGCTTTGCTATTGCTAAGATCACTCCCAGCAATAAAACCACTGCGAGAAAGACGTACATCCCCACCACAGTCTTTTGCTTGGAGACTTCACCTCGCCCTTCAGGCGTGCGCTCGGAACGCCCACGCACACCCGAGCGACGCAGAAAGCCGTCGTAGTTTTTCTGAATCAAGTGAGTCTCCACCTGACGCATCGTGTCCAAAACCACGCCGACCACAATTAATAGACTTGTTCCACCGAAAAACTGGGCGGTCACGTCCGGGACGTTAAGTTGCTTTGAGAGCATCTGTGGCAGAATAGCCACTACCACCAAGAAAACAGCGCCCGCGAAAGTCAACCGGGTCATCACAGTGTCGAGGAACTTCGCAGTATCCTGACCAGGACGAACACCGGGAACATACCCGCCATACTTCTTCAAATCGTCCGCGATCTGCTGGGGCTGAAACTGTGTAGCAACCCAGAAGTAGCTGAAAAAGAAAATGAGCGCAGAGTAAAAAACGTAGTGCCAGAAGCCCTGCGCGAGGATTGAGGCGACTCTTTGAATTTCGGGTGAATTCCGAAAAGCCATCATTGCAATCGTCGATGGGAAAATCAGAAGCGCCTGTGCAAAAATAATCGGCATCACCCCCGCATAATTCACCTTCAAAGGCATGTACTGCGTCTGCCCCCCGTAAATTTTCTTGCCCACTACACGCTTCGCGTACTGGACGCTAATGCGCCGCTGCCCCTGCGTCAGGCAGATCACAGCAGCAATTACTGCGAATAGAAACACCAGCAATAGCACTAAAACAATCGGGCTAACTTGGCTAGCGACGCGATCGCTCGGAACAAACGTTTTCCAGGCCTGAATAAGACCGGCTGGAAAACGACTTAAAATACCCACACTAATAATCAGGGACATTCCATTACCGATTCCACGATCGGTGATCTGGTCACCCAACCACATTAACATCAAAGTGCCGGCAGTGAGAGTCACCACAACAATCAATCTGAAAGCCAACCCCGGATGATTGACAAGGGGCATACCCAATTGAGCAATAGTCTGATCAATCCCATGCAGAATTGGGCTCTGCCCGGGATTCTCGAAGGAAAGCGCCAGCAAATAGCCTTGGAACAAACAAAGACCGATAGTCGCGTATCGCGTCAGCTGAGAGATGCGATGCCGCCCCCCCTCTTCTCGAGCCAGCTTTCCAAGCGTAGGAACGACAGCAGTGAGTAGCTGCATCATAATTGACGCGCTGATGTAGGGCATCACCCCTAATGAAAACACTGCGCAATTCTCAAGAGAACCTCCACTAAAAATGTTAAAAAGCGCCGCAACGCTTCCGCCAGACTGGGTATTTAACTGATTATCGAACCAGTGCTGTAAAACCGAAGCGTTTACCCCAGGGCATGTGATGAAAGCACCAATACGGACCACGACCAAAAGTGCAAACGTAAATATAATCCGGGAGCGTAATTCCGGAATACGGAAGATATTAGTAAAAGCTGAAATCATGGGGCGAGGCGAAAAAGGGGCGACCGTAAAGCCGCCCCAATTTTCAAATACTTAGAAGCTTGGTCTTTCGCAATTGATCAAAAAGCTATTCGACGGATCCACCAGCAGCTTCCACTTTTGCCTTGGCCACAGCGCTTACCGCGACGCCCTTGAAATGAAAGGCCTTCTCTAGTTCTCCCACGCTCAAGAGCTTCACGATCCCCTTTCGATTCGGAACCAATCCAGCAGCAACCAAATCTTTCGGTGTGATTGTTGCGCCCGCTTCGAAGTGTGGGCCAACGCGTCCGATGTTCACAGGCAAAAAACCTTCCCGGAAGCGGGTGTTGTTGAAGCCACGCTTGGGCATCTTACGCATCAAAGGCATCTGACCACCTTCGAAACCAAGACGAATTGAACCACCCGAACGAGCTTTCTGCCCCTTGTGGCCTTTACCGGAAGTCTTCCCGTGGCCGCTGCTCTCGCCGCAACCGAGACGTTTGGTGCGATGTTTCGCACCCGGACGAGGCTTTAAATTACTCAAACTAGTCATAAACTTATTTCCTTAAAAATTGCTCTGAATCTCAAGCCTAGACCTGAGCAGGAGCCACAGGGGTGGATTTCACAGCGAAGCCGCGATCAGCTAGGCGATCCTCACGGGTCCGCAGTTGAGAGAGCGCGGTGAGTGTCGCCTTCACCACATTTGCGTGGTTGCTCGAACCCATTGACTTTGCAAGCACGTCGCGAATGCCGACAGCTTCCAAAACCGCCCGCACACCGCCCCCGGCGACAACTCCAGTTCCCGGGCTAGCAGGACGAAGGAGCACTTTGCCACCACCAAACTCGCCATAGGCGTCGTGCGGTATCGTATTCTTGGTGACGGCGATCTTCACCATCGCCTTTTTGGCGGACTCACCAGCCTTCCGAATTGCTTCGGAAACTTCGTTTGCCTTACCAAAGCCGCAACCGACTCTGCCGGCTTTGTCTCCAGTGACAATCAAAGCACTGAAGGAAAAGCGACGGCCGCCTTTCACCACTTTCGCGCATCGGTTGATGAAAACGACCTTTTCTACAAGATCAGACTGCTCTTTCTGCCTGTCCCCGTCACGACGACGACCGCGATTATTTTGAGGTGCTCCCATAAACGTAACCTTAGAAATTCAAACCCGCTTCGCGAGCCGCATCGGCAAGCGCTTTTACTTTCCCATGATAAAGAAACCCGCCGCGATCGAAAACGACCTTGGTCACATTATGGGCCACAGCGCGGCTGGCAACTTCCTTGCCCACACGAACCGCAGTCTCAACATTAGCTGAAACACGTCCCCCATCGGAGAATCCCTTCTCCGTTGTGCAAACCCCAGCAATCGTCACGCCCTTATCATCATCGATAACTTGAGCATAAATGTGACTGCCTGAAAAATGAACGGACAACCGAGGCCGTTCCGCCGTGCCCGAAATGCGCTTCCGAAGCCGGATGTGACGCAACTTGAGAGCTGAAATATTTTTTGATGAAGCCATAACTATTGTACAGTCTTACCTTCCTTACGCTCAATATGTTCTCCGGCGTAACGCACGCCCTTACCCTTGTAGGGCTCAGGTGGGTAGTAGCCCCGGATGTTAGCAGCGACTTGACCAACCAACTGACGGTCGATCCCCTCAACTTTAACCTTTGTGTTTTCTGTAACCGTCACCTTGATCCCCGCTGGAATCGGAAATAACACGGGATGCGAGAACCCTAAGGAAAGATCCAGAAACTCTCCCTTTACTGCCGCCTTGAAACCCACTCCATGAATTTCCAAGCTGCGAGTGAATCCTTCGGAGACCCCCGTAATCATGTTTGCAATCAAAGCCCGACTGAGCCCGTGCTTCGCACGATCGTCACGATCTTCGCTTGCTCGAGTCAAAACAACTTCCGAACCCTCAACCTTGGCGCGCACGCTCTTGGGCAGATGCCAAGACAATGTGCCCTTGGGGCCGGTGACGGAAACTGAGCCCGCCTCTTCAAAATGGACCTTCACCACAGGAGGCAAAGGAATCGGCTTTTTACCAATACGCGACATAAACAGCCTTTCTAATTACCAAACAAATGCCAGAAGTTCCCCGCCCACATTTTTACGACGGGCCTCGCGAGAACTCATCACCCCGGACGATGTGGAAAGAATTGCAATCCCCACACCGCTCAGAACTCGCGGGATTTCAGTAGCCCCTACGTAACGACGCAAACCAGGACGACTGACCCGCTTTAACTCAGTGATTACGGAACGACTACCCGCGTACTTCAGGCCCACACGCAGGTGGGGCCGGCCATCGAAGGACTCAACAGAATAGGACTCCACGAAGCCCTCCTCTTTCAGAATGCGAGCCACTTCACCCTTAAACTTTGAAAACGGAGCCACTATCTCAGGCTTTCCAGAACGCACGGCATTGCGCACGCGTGTCAGGAAATCGGCGATAGGGTCAGACACATTTGACATAATGACGATACCCTTCTAATTAAACGTTTACTACAGCTGCCTTCACTGGCTTCGCCTTGTCCGTAAATGGAACACCCAGTTCCATTAATAAAGACTTTGCTTCGGCGTCTGAACGAGTGCTGGTGACAATCGTTACGTCGAACCCGATGTTGCGCTTGATCTTATCAAGTTCAATTTCAGGAAAGATGCTTTGATCGCTCACACCCAAAGTATAATTTCCACCGCCGTCGAAAGACTTAGTGGAGACCCCACGGAAATCTCGAATACGGGGCAGAGCCATCCGGATAAGGCGCTCCAAAAATTCGTACATGCGCTCCCCACGCAGTGTCACGCGAGCACCGATGGCTTGGTATTGGCGCAACTTAAAATTTGCAATGCTTTTTTTGGAAATGGTTTCTGCGGGTTTCTGACCGGTAATGGTCGTCAGATCTGCCTTCGCATCCTCCAAAGCCTGTTTTCCATCGGCTTGACTCCCGACACAAGTATTTACAACCACCTTCACCACCTTGGGAATCTGGTGAATATTGGTGTAGCCGTGCTTCTCCTGCAATGCAGGAATCACGTGCCTTTTATAATGGTCTTTTAACGTTTCAGACATATATCCCTTACTGGGCTGCGGCCGGAATCAACTTCACATTGCTAATGTGAATAGGGCCTTCTTTTTCGATAATTCCCCCTTGAGGGAGAGATTGAGAGCGACGGGCGTGCTTTTTAACCATTCGCACACCTTCAACGATAACGCGGTCAGCGCCTGCTACCAAAACTTTGCCTTGCTTACCCCGATGATTACCAGCGATAACGGCAACAATATCACCCTTTTTAATGTGAGACGGCATATTAGAGAACCTCCGGTGCCAAAGAGACAATCTTCATGAAATTCTTCTCGCGCAGCTCACGAGCCACAGGGCCAAATATACGAGTACCCTTCGGATTGCTATCCTTATCAATGATAACAATAGCGTTGCGATCGAACCTCAAATAACCACCATCTTCACGTCGGACCGGATGACGAGTGCGAACAACAACGGCACGCACCACATCACCCTTTTTGACAGAGCCGCCAGTGCTGGCCTCGCGAATATGAGCAGTAATAATATCACCCACTCCAGCCACCAGTGTCCGCTTTCCGATGACACCAATCATTTTAGCCATTTTAGCCCCTGTATTGTCGGCTACATCTATCCTAGACCTAATCTGCAACATAAATAAATCTCCTATGGTTAGTGGCTGATCACCGAAACCAAACGCCAGCGCTTAAGCTTCGAAAGCGGGCGGGACTCCATGATCAAAACCGTATCGCCCAACTTGGCTGTAGACTCATCATCATGAGCATAAAACCTTTTGATTTGCTTGATGATCTTACGAAAACGAGGATGCGGTACACGGGTGGTAGACTCTACGATAATGGTTTTCGCCATTTTTATCGAGACAACCTGACCGACCCGTTGTTTGCGCTTGCCGCGGGGCTCCGAAGAATTCTCCGTGCTATGAATTTCAACTGCTTGTTCCATGATCGTACTTTAGTTTGCGGCGGAATGCTCTTTTGAGACAGTTAAAACACGAGCCAGCTCCTTGCGCACAGTGCGAGCACGAACCGGGTTTTCCAACTGCCCGACTTGCTTCTGAATCCGAATTGTAAACAATTCCTTGCGGAGCTCTAACTCACGCTGGCGCAGTTCGGAGGCGCCCAATGATTTAATTTCTTTCAATTTCATCGAAAAACTTGGTTAAGCGACAGAAGAGGCTCCGTGCCGGACAATGAACCGGGTTCTGATCGGCAACTTGTCGGCTGCCAACCTAAGTGACTCACGAGCGAGAGACTCAGGAATACCGTCCAACTCAAAAAGTACATTTCCTGGGCGAATCACTGCGACCCAATACTCGGGTGCGCCCTTACCCTTGCCCATTCGAGTCTCAGGCGGCCGCGCCGTTACTGATTTGTCGGGAAACATACGAATCCACAGTTTGCCTTTACGCTTCATGTTGCGCGTAAGTGCGACACGAGCTGCTTCAATTTGGGTATTAGTGATCCAAGCGCGCTCAAGAGTCTGCAGAGCGAAAGCGCCGAAATCAATTTTGGTAGCACGTGAAGCGATCCCCCGGCGGCTGCCCCGCTGGGTCTTGCGATACTTCACTCTTTTGGGCATCAAAGGCATATAACTTCTCCTAAAAAATTAATGGACTGGGGCAACTACTGGTGCAACTGGGTCGGGTTGCCGCTCCGAACGATCCTGACGATCGCCTCGATCGCGGTGGGGGCGGTCACCCCTTTCACCACGCTCACGCTGAGGTTGGTTCGGGTTAGCGGGAGCCTCAGCTGGTTTCCAAAGCCAGACTTTCACGCCGATGATACCGTACATCGTGTGGGCCTCATAAAAACCGTAATCGATCGGAGCACGAAGGGTATGCAGCGGAATCTTACCTTCACGGAAAGACTCAGAGCGGGAAATCTCGGCACCACCGAGACGACCTGCACAGCGAATCTTGATTCCGATCGCTCCGAAATCCATGGTCGCCTGAATCGTCTTCTTCATGGCGCGCCGGAACGAAATGCGGCGCTCAAGTTGCAAAGCGACGTTTTCGGCAACCAACTGGGCGTCAAGCTCCGGAGTCTTAATCTCCTGAATGTCGATTTTGACTGACTTGCCGCCACTCATCTTGCCGATGTCCTCGGTCATCCGCTCGATTTCGGAACCCTTCCGACCAATCACCACTCCTGGACGGGCTGTGCAAATCGTGACGCGAATGCTGTTCCAAGCGCGCTCAATTACCACCCTAGACACTGCGGCCTGTCTGAGCTTGTCCTTCACATACTTGCGAATCTGGATATCGCCGTGAAGAAAAGCTGGGAAGTCTTGGTGCGAAGCGTACCAACGAGAACGCCAGTCGCGGTTGACTGCTAAACGATATCCGATCGGGTTAACTTTCTGGCCCATAAAATAAAGAGAAATGTTGAAGTAAAAAGGTACTACGCCTTCTCAACAAGAATGATTCGAATGTGACTGCTACGCTTACGGATTGGTCCGGCACTGCCCCGAGCCTTCGGTTGAAAACGCTTCAAAGTAGGACCTTCACCTACTACAGCCTCCTTGACGATAAGAGTGTCGGCACGGAGATTATTGTTATTTTCAGCGTTAGCAATCGCGCTCTTTAAGGTCTTCTCAATAAGGCGAGCGGCCTTACGCGGAGTGTTCGTCAAAACGTCTAACGCGTTAGAAACGCTCAGACCCTGTATTTCGCGAGTGACCTCGCGGCACTTAAAAGCTGAGAGGCGAGCGCCTTTGTAAATGGAACGTATTTCCATGGCTATATAATAGTATTGGTTGAAAAGTTAAATTAACGGACAGCCAGTCGTACAGGCTTGCCCTCTAGTGTGGAAATTTTCCCAGTAAACGACTGGTCGACCAAGGCTGCTGACACCGAACTGCGCACATCAACCACTCTGGCGTACACGGAACCACCGATCACCAACAATGCACCAGGCAATGCTCCATCGGAACGCCCAACGCCGGCCAAAAGAATCCTCTCTTCGGGAACGGAACGCAAAACAGTCCCCTGAACAGCCTGTTGCCTTGCCGCACTTGTCGGCTGAAAACCGGCCTCTGCAAGCTGGGATTCCGCACCCAGAGCGCGGTTGCGCCACTCGGTGAGTTCCCTTACCAGCAATAAAACAGCTCCGTCGCCGCTACCCAAACCCGCGGCAGCTGGCCCGACAGTGTTGCCCCTCTCAGCGGTTTGAGCAACTGCCCAAGGCGATGCCAAGAGCAGTGCACTAACGCCCCATCCCAACCACAACGGAAGGGAAGACGCTGAACGACACTGCGGTGCAGAGAGGAGAGGCATTGAGGTGGAGAGAAAACTACTTAGAGACCTTGGCGGTGTGGGTACCGTGCTTTTTGAAAACACGAGTAGGAGAAAACTCACCTAACTTATGCCCAACCATGTTCTCTGTGACGAAAACGGAGTTGAATATCTTGCCGTTGTGCACCAAGAAAGTGTGACCGACGAAATCTGGCGTAATCGTAGAACGACGCGACCAAGTCTTGATTGGGCGTTTGATGCCGGAATCGTTAATCTTATCGATCTTTTCGAAGAGATGCTGCTCTACGAAAGGACCTTTTTTGAGAGATCTGCCCATACGGATGGTTTAATTAAACTACTTGCGAGCCTTACGGCGTTCGACGATGAAACGGTCACTACCTTTGTGTTTACGGCGTGTTTTAAATCCACGCGCTAATTGCCCCCACGGACTGCAAAGATGCTGGCGACCGCCACCACCCTTAGACTTACCTTGTCCACCACCATTGGGGTGATCGACAGGGTTCATCACCATCCCACGAACTGTTGGCCGGACACCCTGCCAACGACTACGACCGGCCTTCCCGCTGGACACATTCATGTGGTCCACGTTACCTACTTGGCCCATTGTGGCGTAACAGTCTTCATGAACCCTGCGGATTTCACCAGAAGGCAACTTCAAGAGCGCATAGCCCTTCTCTCGGTTGGACAGAACAACGAGTTGGCCTGCAGAACGGGCTAACTGACCACCACGTCCTGGGATCAATTCGACACAGTGCACAGCGGAACCCAAAGGAACGCGGCTCAAAGGAAGCGCATTACCCACTTGAGGATCTGCCTCCGCACCCGCGACAACCTTCATTCCGACCACCAACCCCACAGGTGCTAAAATATAAGCCTTTACGCCATCGACGTAATTAAGAAGAGCAAGCCGAGCTGAACGCAAAGGATCGTACTCGATTGCAACAACGTCGGCGATGACTGCGCGCTTGGAGCGTTTGAAATCAACCAGACGATGTTTCTGCTTGTTACCTCCGCCGACGTGACGACAAGTGATACGCCCGTTGTTGTTACGACCACCAGTCTTTTTCCGAGTCACTACCAAGCTTTTTTCAGGCTTGGACTTCGTGATCTCGTCAAAGGACGGTAGCGCCTTGAAACGGTTGGCCGGAGTGAAGGGCCGGAAAGTTTTGAGTGCCATAAGACGGTTTTAAAGAATTAAACGCCTGTGCGAAATTTAGGCTAGCTCGAGGGTCTCGCCAGCAGCGAGAGTCACAACAGCCTTTTTCCAATCTGCGGTATACCCCGCTGCTGCAGTCCGCTTGCGGCGGGCCTTCCCATAATGGTTAGAAGTATTTACAGATACCACCTTCTTACCAAACAACTCCTCGATGGCCTTACGGATCTCGATTTTGTTGGCGTGGACGGCGACTTCAAAGACGTACTTGTTCAAACTCTCCGTCAGGAGAGACGCTTTTTCCGTCAAGCGGACGTTCCGAATGATTTGTGAGGAAAGATGCATGGCAAATTAGCTATTAATGCGTTTGGCAATGTCGGCCAGTGCAGCGTGGGTCAGGATTACTTTCTTGTGACGGAGCAGGTCCTCCGCGTTCACATCTGCAGAACGCACCAGGTGTGCCCACTGAACATTTCGGGCTGCGAGGAATGTGTTCTCCGTGAATTCATGAGAAACAATTAGAACGCTGTCCGAACCGCTCAAGCTATGAAGCAGTGCGATAAAATCCTTGGTCCTTGGGCTCTCCACAGAAACCGAGTCCACGGTCAGCACCGTCGAGGACTTAATTCGCTCAGAAAGCGCCTTGTTCAAGGCAGCACGCCGAACGCTTTTGGAAACGATCTTCCGGTAATCACGAGGCTTCGGTCCGAAGACCACGCCGCCGCCAACCCAAATCGGAGATGACTTGTAGCCCGCACGTGCGCGGCCAGTGCCCTTCTGACGCCAAGGCTTCGCCCCTGAAAGGTTCACATCCGCCTTGGACTTCGTGTTGGCGCTGCCACTGCGGCGAGCTGCGCGGTATGCGACAACGACGTCGTGTAGCGCTTGGGTGTAACGCCCGTTTTCAATCACGGGAACACCAGCCGCCTTTGCGGCCTCAATAGTTAATATATTTGCACTCATGGTGTGTTACTTCGCAGCCTGCCCCTTAATTGCCGGACGGACGACCACGTAGGCGCCGTTAGGACCTGGGATTGCCCCAGAAACCAGAATCACGCCCTCTTCGGAACGCACTTGAACCACACGAAGGTTCTGCACGGTCACCCGCTCGTCCCCCATGTGACCAGGCATAGACGCGTTCTTCCAAACCCGACCTGGAGTAGAACGCATGCCGATGGCGCCAGTACGGCGATGCATCATCGAACCGTGGGAGGCGGGCTGACCTGCGGAATTATGCTTACGCATTACACCTTGGAAACCCTTGCCCTTTGACTTGCCAATCACGTCAACAATATCACCCACCTCAAACTGAGTGACCTCCAGAGTGGCACCCTCGAACTCTGAGCCGTCGCCGGCGGAGCGAAACTCCTTTAGAAGCTTCTTGGGAGCAGCGCCGCCCTTGTTAAAATGACCGAGTTCCGGCTTGGTGAGGCGCTGTGGCTTCTGATCCTCAAACCCAACTTGGATGGCTGCATAGCCCTCCTTCTCGTGGGTCTTGGTCTGCACCACCACATTGCCGCCGGCCTCAATCACCGTTACTGCAGTCGCACGTCCCGAGGCGTCATAGACGCGGGTCATGCCAAGCTTTTTTCCTAAAAGTCCAATCTTCATGTCAGCTGCGAAAAGTTGCGATCCGCTCAGATCTTAATTGTGATGTCCACGCCGGCTGGGAGGTTGAGCTTCTTGAGCTCATCAACCGTCTTGGCGGTAGGTTCAACGATATCCAGCAACCGCTTGTGGGTGCGGATTTCGAACTGATCCATGGACTTTTTGTCCACGTGAGGGGAGCGATTCACAGTGAACCTCTCCACACGGGTCGGGAGCGGAATTGGCCCCGCGACCTTGGCGCCAGTGCGTTTAGCAGTCTCGACGATTTCGCCTGCAGATTGGTCCAGCATGCGATAATCGAAGGACTTGAGGCGGATGCGTATGCGTTGTCCGGTCATATTGATTAAATGGGTTCCAGTTTATCTGTTGCCAGATGTGGTTAATTAAAAAAGGTTTAAGGGCCTACTTCTCTTTCTGCTCGAGGATAGCAGCCTTCACATTTTCAGGAACCTGCTCGAACTTGCACGGTTCCATTGAGTAACTTGAGCGACCTTTGGATAACGAACGGATGGCGGTCGAATATCCAAACATTTCTGCGAGCGGAACCTCAGCCGTGACGATCGAGAGGCCAGCCTTGTGTTCGATTTGAGAAATACGGCCACGGCGCCGATTGAGATCGCCCATGATATCGCCTTGGAACTCCTCAGGAGTAGAGTTTTCGACTCGCATAATGGGCTCCAGAAGGATCGGCTTCGCACGCTTCATCCCATCCTTGACGGCGAAGATTGCAGCCATCTTGAAGGCCATCTCGTTGGAATCCACTTCGTGGTAGCTCCCGTCCACAATATCTACGTTGATATCGATTACTGGATAACCACCGACCACTCCGTTTAAAACGGCCTCTTCGATCCCCTTCTTTACGGCAGGAATAAAGTCCTTAGGAATTGTACCGCCAATGACTTTATTCTCGATAGTCAACCCCTTACCCTGCTCGTTCGGCTGAACCTTCACAACCACGTGGCCGTACTGACCGCGTCCGCCGGACTGTTTCACCAGCTTTCCTTCCCCAGGAGATGCCGTGGTAATTGTCTCGCGATAAGCGATCTGAGGCTTGCCAGAGTTGGCCTCGACTTTGAACTCACGAAGCAAACGATCGCGAATAATTTCGAGATGTAGCTCGCCCATTCCTGCTATAATGGTCTGGCCGGTGTCTATGTTGGTGAAGACGCGGAAAGTTGGATCTTCTTCGGCCAAGCGACCGAGAGCGTTACCCATTTTTTCCTGGTCCTGCTTGGTTTTCGGCTCGATGGACATCGATATAACCGGATCAGGGAAGGACGGTGGTTCCAAAAGAATGCCGTGGTCTTCGTCGCAAAGAGTGTCTCCCGTGGTGATATTCTTGATCCCCACAATTGCAGCGATATCGCCGGAATAGACCGTTTCAACGTCGTCACGCTTGTCAGCCTGAATCTGAATGATACGACTAATCCGCTCCCGCTTGTTTGTGCGAGGATTATAAACCGTATCGCCCTTAGAAAGTTTGCCGGAATAAACTCGGAAGAATACTAACTTTCCAACGAAAGGATCACTCCAAAGCTTAAATGCGAGGGAGCAGAAGTTACCTGCGTCATCCGTGACAACCGCAATGGGCTCATGAGTGTCTGGATCCTGCCCATTAGCGGGAGGAATATCCAGAGGACCAGGGAGATAATCGATAACAGTATCCACCAAGTACTGGACGCCCTTATTTTTGAAAGCGGAGCCTCCAACCACTGGACAAAATTTGTTCGCAATTGTCTGACGACGAATCCCAGCTTTTAATTGCTCGTTTGAAACGGGCTGCTCTTCAAGGAAAAGTGCGCCGACTTCATCGTCGAGATTCGCGATCTGCTCGACGAGGTCAGCGCGAGCTTGCACAGCACTTTCCACGAGTTCAGCTGGGATTTCTTCTATGCTGTATGTCGACCCAAACTGATCGCTGTCGCTATAGACAACTGCCTTTTGGTTGACAACGTCAATCTGTCCCTTAAGATAATCTTCCTTTCCAATCGGTATAAGAACAGGCCAAGCATTAGCGGCTAACTTCTTGCGCATCGAGTCGATTGCATTGTTGAAATCAGATCCAACGCGATCCATTTTATTAATGAACGCAATGCGAGGCACATTGTACTTCGTCGCTTGCCGCCAGACGGTTTCAGACTGAGGCTGAACCCCTGCCACCGCATCGAACACTGCGATCGCACCATCTAGGACTCGCAATGAACGCTCCACCTCTGCCGTGAAATCCACGTGCCCAGGAGTATCAATGATGTTCACCCGCATTTTTTGTCCCGAGTAAAGCTTTGTGATCTCAGGCTGATCGACTTGGAGCCAAAAGCACGTCGTTGCGGCTGAAGTAATCGTGATCCCACGTTCCCGCTCTTGCTCCATCCAGTCGGTAACTGTGGTGCCCTCGTGCACCTCGCCCATCCGGTGGATACAACCCGTGTAAAACAAAATACGTTCCGTTAACGTCGTCTTGCCAGCGTCAATGTGCGCGGCAATACCGATGTTCCTCGTCTTTTCGAGGGGATACGCGCGGTTTGGAGAATTAGGATTGGTAGACACGGTTGTCGGTGGCTTTCGCCAAAAAATCTAGAGAAACAAGTGAGAGAGTCGCAGCGACTAGAAGCGAAAATGAGCAAAAGCGCGATTTGCCTGAGCCATCTTGTGGGTGTCGTCGCGTTTCTTAATGGCGTTACCCTGCCCGTTGGCAGCGTCGCGAAGCTCATTAGCAAGGGCATCGGAGATACCAGTGGCTTTCCGAGACTTTGCGTAATTTACTAACCAGCGCATCGCCAAAGCTAGTGCTCGGGCTGGTGCAACCTCCATGGGAACTTGGTAAGTTGCGCCACCTACGCGGCGGCTCTTTACCTCAAGACGAGGGCGTACATTATCGACGGCTTTGTTGAGCACCTCTAATGGGTCCACTGTCTCGGAGCTTTGACGCGTTTTCTCTATCGCAGTGTACACGATACGCTCTGCGAGAGACTTTTTACCATTTTGCATCAGAGCTGCAATAAGGCGGGCGACCACTGGACTTCCATAACGGCTGTCCAGTTTCTCAGTTTTGTGAATAACGCGACGACGACGCGACATAACGTATAAATTAAATGGGTTACTTCTTCTTGGCGCCGGGCTTTCCACCCTTACCGCCCTTGATGTCCACCTGACCCGGCTTGGGGCGCTTGGCGCCATATTTCGAACGGGAACGACGACGTCCGTCCACTCCAAGCGAATCCAGACTTCCACGTACGATATGATAACGAACACCTGGAAGATCCTTCACACGTCCACCCCGCACCAAAACGATGGAATGCTCCTGTAAATTATGACCTTCCCCTGGAATGTAAGCGATAATCTCAAAACCGTTTGTGAGGCGCACCTTAGCGACCTTACGCAAGGCGGAGTTAGGCTTCTTTGGGGTACGGGTCATGACCTGCGTGCAAACCCCTCGGCGAAAGGGGCACTTGGCCAGAGCTGGGCTCTTAGACTTGACCTGAATCTTTTTACGCCCTTTACGGACGAGCTGGTTGATCGTTGGCATGAAACTCTGGGACTAGAGGACTGTGACTGAATGAAATTGAAAACTTACCAGACTTGGGGCTTTCTAAAGACCTTGAGACTGGCGCGACGTTCAGCCGCATTACCCGCTTTTTTTCGTCCAGCGTGAGAGGACCCGAAGCTGACGATGTGCAGCGCATGATTACGCCAACACTATTTTCAACTAACGGCTTCGGTTCTACTCGACAAACCACCTCTCGAGCGTCCACGGCCAACTTGACCGAAGCCGCGAGAGCGAGGGCAAAAGCCGACGAGAGCGCGAAGGGGGGGTGTTTGTACGCTTAGCCGCCAAGCTTGGCAAGAAAGAGATGTAATTTTTTTTGATTATTTTCGTTTCACTGCGGTGCGATCGAGCTCGATCACCCCTTCTGCGCTACGATCTTTTCTCCAAAAAAGAGGCGCGCAGCACCCGACCAATCACCCATTACTCCCTTTGCATGAACGTTTTGAACAAGCGTCTTCCTGAGCTCTGAATCCTCTATTAGGAGCATTGTCTTCGCACAGAAATCCATCAAGTCCCTAGCGCGGGTGACAAAGCCAGTTTTGCCGTCCTCAACGAGTCCCCGCGGTCCGCCTGCGTCAGAAACAATACAGGGAATCCCTGATGCGAGGGCTTCTATTACCACATTACCGTATGTGTCCGTGGTACTTGGGAATACAAACACATCAGCGGACGCGTAGGCGACGGCCAGTTCTTCACCGTACAAATACCCTGTAAATATCGCATTTGGAATGTTTTCCTGCAATTCCTCACGGTACGGCCCGTCGCCTACCACTGCAAGGATCGCCCTAGGATTACCTATTCGCTGCATCAGGGAGATTAACATATCCAAGTCCTTCTCCCGTGACACTCTACCCACATAGAGCAGGATCGGAATACCTGAGGACGCTCCGCGCTTGATCCAAAAGTCTGCAGCGCGTTTTTTTTGATTAAATAGTTGGATATCAAGCCCTCGCGGTAGAATCCGCAAACGCGATGGAGTCGCCCCGCGAGCAATCCACGCCTCCCTATAGGGCTCGCTGTTGACGAAAAGCTCGTCTAGACCGGTGTAAAACCAGTGCATGTAAGTCCACGTTAGACTCTCCAGATTAGCATCTTCGGTTAAAATTTTGATGTATTTTGGAAAATCCGTGTGGTAGATTCCCTTCACTGGCAGACCCAGTAGGCGCGCGGCAAGCAATGCCACTAAGCCCACAGGCCCGGGGGTTGAGACAACAAGCTCCGTAAATCCCTCGCGATGGATATACTCCAGCATCTCAAGCACTGGGGGAAAGGCTAGTTTCTGCAACTCGTACTCCGGCAATGCGAACTCCCCAATGGGCGCAAAGTTTTTAAGCGGCACTCCCTTAAGTTTCGAATCTCTACGACAGCTCAACACCGTGACGTCATAGCCCTCGGCACGCCCGGCTACAGCCAGCTTGGCGATCGTTGTAGAAACGCCGTTAACGTCCTCAAGCGTATCTGTTAGCCACGCTATTTTGTGCTGCGCAACAGCTGGCAGGTCGCACCCATGGACTGAGCGGGAAAGCTTCCGGAGCCAAAGCCCATCGGGGGCTTCCCGTTTTAGTTCGAAAAAATAGGGCGCAAGCGGCGCCATCGCTGGAACTAGGACGGCCAGATCCTGTACAGCTTGGATCATATTTCCCTCGGAAGCCTGCTTAATAAAGGACTTTAAAAACTGAAAGCAAAGCCTTCCTGTAATGATATTTGCAATTTTAAAGGCCCTCTCCTCAGAGCTCGTAATTCCCTCCAGTTTTTCGCGGAGTACCGATTGAAGTCCATCACCCTCGACTTCCTCTGACAAAGCCTTCCAAAGCGACGCATTAGCCGGCTTTAGAAGTTCAAATATTTTTCCCGAAATAACTCCATCAACAGCGAGCTCCAGCTTTTCGCGCCAAGTGAGGCTAGTCGGATCCTCTCCCTCCATGAACCTCCCAAGAGCCTGTTGCGCGAAGGCAGAACGCCGAACGGGCTCAAAGCGCTTACTCAAAGCAATAAAAAGCCTATTATACAAACCATGCGCAACAGCCAGTGGGCCTCCATGCCTTCCCTGCGGCTCGCACCGGCCCGCTTTGATATGCTTGAGAAGCTCCGCGCCCGACCCCGCAGCTGGCGTCGTAGTCCATGCGCGCCCCGCTAGAATCCCGGACTGATCGCCACTCCCCCCTACCAGTACCTTCTCCCAAGCCCGAGCATGCACCGGCACAATGTCGTGCCGATTGGCGAGTGCTTCAACCTTCTGCTCGCTCAGAGACTGCATAAACTGTGTAGTAAATACGTTGGTGAGCTCCGCTCGGATGCCGCAAAGCGCCTCAAAGTGGCTGAACATTAATAGGAGCTTCTCGACATGTGCAGTCTGCAGTCGAGCCTCCTTCGAAAACAGGGGATGCGCGACTGCGTGGGCTAGACTGTGCTGTATCAGGTAGCCGTGCAGCTCATAGAGGTTCTCCCGCAACTCGAGCAAGTCGGCGTTTTGTGCTTCGGTAATTCCCCAAACTAAAAGCGACACCGGCGTGCGATCTTCAGGAAAAAGAGCCGTGATTTGCGTCGATATAAACACTCCTGGAAGCCCAAGCAGCGCAAGACACCCCTCGATGGAATGGTGGTCCGTCAACGTGAAGTGCGTAAATCCTCGAGCTTTGAGAGCGTCGTAAAGCGCACGCGGCTCGGAATAACTCGCAGCCATTCCCAGTCGGCGAAACAACCATTCTTCCGGTCTACCGCTAAAATGAGAGTGCAGATGGAGGTCAACCTTTTGGGTAATCACGGTTTTAAATGATCGCAAATTAAAGGCGTTTCAGTGAAGAATAAGCGACAAACTGGAAATAGTGACTTTTGTGGCGCGGCGGTGCACATAACACAAAAAAATGTGAAACGTCCCCAATCACTTCCGATCACCTCTCATGCAACCTGCATGGCACTAAACCTGCTCCAACTTACTTTTTAATACTATCAAGTGATTTTCACGGATTTTCTTCTAGGGATTTCCCAAATACCGAATTTCACTGTTAAACTACTATCTCCGAGCTATCACCTTCTTCCGTTCTACATCCATAAACTCGCGTGTCCAAACGCTATCTCAACGCTAACAACATCCTATGAATACCCCCACTAATTCCGGCTGCTCCTTCGGCCCAGACAGTTCCCCTCTCCTGCATCCCGGTGATTTGACGGTTTCCTCCCGCCGCGAATTTCTAACGCGAAATGGCATCGGCTTCGGCGGGCTGAGTCTGGCTGCTTTATTCGGACTCAACCCGTTTGACGTGGAGGCCGCTGCCAATGGGGCTCCGATGGGGCCTCTCGCTCCAAAGATTGCGCATTTTCCAGCGAAGGCAAAGGCAGTCATTCAAATTTTCGCGGGCGGCGCTCCCTCAACGGTAGACACGTGGGATCCGAAGCCAGAGTTGCTCAAAAACGATGGTCAAAAGATTCCCGGTTATGAAGGGGTCGCACTCGGCTCACCCTTCAAATTTGAGAAGAAAGGCAAGTCGGGCGTCGAAGTTCCGGAAATTTTTCCGCAAATTGGTAAGCACATCGACGACATCGCAGTGCTCCGTTCGCTCTTCGCGGAAATTCCGGATCACGGCATTGCGGCTAAAATGCTCATGACGGGGTCGGCTCAGTTGCCAAAGCCCAGTTTAGGTTCATGGGTCGTTTACGGCCTCGGAAGCGTAAATCAGAACATGCCCGGCTTCATCTCCCTTGGTGGTGATTCGACTTTCCGCCAATGCGCCTTCCTGCCAGGCATATACCAAGGCTGTAACGTCAATTATGACCCGAACGCGAGCCTGTCGACCATTCTGTCCAATATCCGCAGCGAGTTCAGCAGCTTGGACCGTCAACGCAGGCAGATCGACTTGGCATCGCAGATGAACAAGATGCACGCCGCTCAGCTCCAGAAGGATGCACAACTAGAGGCCCGCATCGAGGCGTTCGAAATCGCTTTCAAGATGCAGACCGAGGCGACGGATGCCTTCGACGTCAGCAAGGAGCCACAAGCCATGCGGGACCTATACGAATTGAATCCCAACCCAGGCACGATGGCCCGCGGAATGGGAATGGGTGGCGGTGGACGGAATCCTGTGGGAACCAAGCTGCTCGTGGCCCGTCGCTTGGTGGAACGCGGCGTGCGCTTCGTGCAAGTAGCAACAGGCGGCTGGGACACTCACTCGGACATCGGAAACTCAGTCGCCAGCGCGGCCACCTCCATTGACGGTCCTGCTGGAGCCTTGTTGCAAGATCTCAAGCAGCGCGGTTTGCTGGATTCCACCCTCGTCATCTGGGGCGGAGAATTCGGACGCACCGTAACTGCAGGTGGCGGAGCAGGAAAACCGGGCCGCGACCACAACGGAAAGGCCATGGTTTCGTGGATGGCCGGAGGCGGCATTAAGGGTGGCCAAGCCTACGGATCTACAGACGAATTTGGCGGCCGCTCCACAGAGAACAAAATGCATGTGCACGATTTGCACGCCACCATCCTGGCGCTGCTCGGATTCGACCACACCAAGCTGATCTATAACTACAATGGCCGTCCCTTCCGTCTCACGGACAACTTCGGTAACGTAGTGAAGGAAATCATCGCCTAAGTCATCTGGAATATGCTGAACCGGACTGCCGTAATGAGCCGGTTCAGCTTATTCAGCTCGAGGACAAAATTAGTCCAATCATCTTCCTCCATCTTTCTCGCTATGAACCTTTCCAAACTCACTCGCCTCTCTTTGTGCGCAGTTCCCCTCGCTTTCTTCGCCACGGGCACACTGGGGTACGCTGCTGTTTCGGCAGCCATCGCGCCTGAGCAAAAAGAGTTTTTCGAGAACAAGATCCGCCCAATATTAGCGAATTCCTGCTTGGAATGTCACTCTGCAGAAAAAGGCAAAGTGAAGGGCGGCTTGAACATGGACTCTAGGGAGAGCGTTCTGAAAGGGGGAGAAACGGGCCCAGCGTTGCAACCGGGTAACGCAGCGAAAAGTTTGCTCATCAAGGCGGTCACCTGGGAGGACGACCTCCAGATGCCTCCTAAGAAAAAGCTAACGCCCGAGGAAATTGCCGCGCTTAAAGAGTGGATCACCATGGGCGCACCCGACCCTCGCGAGGCATCAAAAGTGGTTGTCAAAGATAAGAAGTCGCACTGGGCCTTTCAGCCAATCTCTCGTCCGACCCCACCGCCGGTGAAAAATAGCGCTTGGGTGGTCAACTCCATCGACAAGTTCGTACTCGCGAAATTAGAAGAAAAGCAGATGCTTCCAGCGGCTCAAGCCGACAAGGAAGCGTTATTGCGGCGTGCCTACTTTGACCTCATTGGGTTGCCGCCATCGCCTCGCGACATCGAAGCCTTCCGCCAAGACTCCAGCCCCGACGCTTTCTCTAAAGTCGTCGACCGCCTCCTGAACGATCCCGCCTATGGAGAGCGCTGGGCGCGCCATTGGATGGATACCGCGCGCTACTCCGACACCTCGGGTGTGGTAGGCAATGTCCGTTTCGCCGATTTTCGCTATGCGTACGCCTACTCCTACAGGGACTGGCTGATTAATTCCCTAAACGCGGACATGCCTTACGACCAGTTTATCTTAAATCAACTGGCGGCTGACAAAGTCATAGATAACCAAAAAGAAAACCTTGCAGCGCTGGGTTTTTTAACGGTTGGCCAACGTTTCGCAATGAAGGATGACATCATTAATGACCGCATTGATGTCATCGGTCGCGGGCTTCTCGGTCTGACAATTGCCTGCGCACGCTGCCACGACCACAAATTTGACCCAGTCACCGCTGCGGACTACTATGCGCTCCGAGGCGTATTTGATAGCATTACCGAGCCCAAAGAGGGCCCGATAGTCACCGGAGACGAAAAATCCAAGACGTATCAGGACTTCTCCAAGAAGTTGGCTGAGATGGAGCAACATGCATACGACACTTTCTACAAGGTGCAACGTGAAATCTCGGACGAGGCTCGCAAGAACGCTGAAAAGTACTTTGAGATCTCTTTCTACTCCCGCAGGGATGCCTCACCGGAAGAGAAGAAAATAGGGATTGAGTTGGTGGATAAAAGTAAAGTGAACACGCGTTCTGTGGATGAACTTGTGAAGTTCAACCCGAACCATCCCATCGCTGGACCGTTCGTCAAGATTGCGACGCTCAAAGACGATCGTGCGAAACTCCTCTCTCAGATTGAAGCTGGCAGGGCTAGGTCAAAGACGAACCCACTCGTCATAGAGTTTCTAAAAAAACAGCCCACACTCCCCTCAACCCCTCATGATGTTGCCGTTCTCTACGGTAAATTCATGTTAGAGCAGGAACCCAAGGTTGCCTCGCTGTACGCAGAAATGAGTGATCCATCCAAGGACCTGTCCAAGTCCGCCAACAGAGACGCGATGGAAATCGCCACCTACCCACTCGCGGTAGTACCAGCTGCTGAAATGACTTTAGATAGACTCCGTACGGAAGGCTCACGTTGGGGATTGCAGCTGGGCGGACGACTGGAAGGCCGTTCTGGATTGGCTAAGATCAATGAGTTTAAGCTCACCGCCCGCGGGGGCCCAGTTCGTGCAATGGTTGTCGAAGATCTTCCCAAACCCAAAGACTCCCCTCTGTTCATCCGCGGCAACGCACCCAAGCAAGGAGAAGACACGAGAATCATACCCCGCCGCTTCATTGACGTCCTCAGTCCAAACCACGAAGCGACCCCCTTCAAAGAAGGAAGCGGCCGCTTCGAGCTCGCCCAAGCCATTGCCAGCAAGTCTAATCCTCTTACGGCTCGGGTGCTCGTAAACCGGGTATGGATGTACCACTTTGGGGAAGGGCTAGTGCGGACCCCGGACGACCTTGGCAACCAAGCTGGGATGCCATCCCACCCAGAACTGTTGGACTACCTAGCAAGCTGGTTTACGGAAGACTACGGCCCGACGAAACGGGGTTGGTCGCTCAAGAGCCTCCACAAGGCCATCATGCTTTCAAAGACCTACCAGCAATCCAGCAATACGTCCTTCCGAACTGCGGATATAGATTATGTAAAAATGGACCCGAGCAACAGTCTGCTCTGGCATTACAACGTCCGTCGGCTGGACTTCGAATCTTTCCGCGACTCCCTTCTAACCATGGCGGGGACTTTGGATCGGGGGACAATTGGTGGCCCTTCAGTGAACATCACCGAAGAGCCTTACTCCATGCGCCGTGCGGTTTACGGATACGTCGACAGGTCCAACGTTTCCGATCTCTTGATGCAGTTTGATATGGCCAATCCGGACCAACCCAACACCAAACGAACCTCCACTATCGTGCCGCAACAGGCTCTGTTTTTGATGAACAGCCCCTTCATCGCGGAGATCGTGCAGGGCGTAGTAAAGCGCCCAGAAGTCATTGACGCCGTCGCGCGCAACCGTGATACCAACGCCGGCATTGTTGCCATATTCCGCATCGTGTTGCAACGCACACCCTCCCAAGTGGAAAAAGAGATGGCGATGAAGTTCTTGGTGAATGAAAATAAAATGCAGGCAGCGGTCAAATCAGAGACGGCCAAGACAACCCTAGCGGCGACCAAGCTGGCGGAGGCAACCCTCAAAAAAGCCCAAAATAATAACGGCGCCAGAAAGGCAATTCTCAACGAAGGAGAACTGGTGCAGCGGGTCACCTTCAGTCCGTGGGAAGCTTTGGTGCAAGCCATCATGTTTTCCAACGAAGCCGCGTACGTAAATTAGCGAACGCCCTGCTAAAGCGCAAACAAGCGCATCAGGGACACCTGCATTCCTTTGCGAATGCCTAAAACCACCGCCCTGCAGAGTTGTCAGACGCTGCAAGGCGGTTTACTTTTGTGTTGGTAATTCACTTCTTCCCCATGCGAGTCACTCTTTTTGTTCCCTGCTTTATCGACTCCCTTTACCCGAATGTCGGCATGGCCATGGTCCACGTCTTAGAGCGGCTCGGTCACACCGTCGAATTTCCCGAGAACCAAACTTGTTGTGGCCAGCCGCCGTTTAACTCAGGGTATTGGGACGAGGCTCGAGCAGTCGCATCCAAGCAAATCGCTGTTTTTAAAGACGCAGAAGTCATCCTTTCTGGCTCAGGTTCCTGCGGGGCGATGTTCAAAGTTTTTTATCCTGAACTATTCCACGGCCAACCGCTGGAGGCGGAAGCCAAAGCCATCGCAGCGAAGACATGGGAGTTTTCGGAGTTCCTTGTCAACAAGTTAGGCGTCACCGATTTAGGCGCCCGCTTTGAAGGGCGCGCAACCTTCCACGATGGATGCCACGGACTGCGCGAACTAGGCACGAAACTAGCTCCCCGCGAATTGCTCAAACACGTCAAGGGGTTGGAGCTTGTTGAAATGGGCGAGGCTGAAACTTGTTGTGGCTTTGGAGGAACCTTCGCCGTGAAGTACCCTCAGATTTCAACCGCGATGGCAGAGGTTAAATGCAACTCCATTCAAGAAACCCAAGCCGACTACGTCATCAGCAATGACTCGAGCTGCTTGATGCAAATCGGCGGATGGCTCGACCGTAACGTTGGCTCCATCAAGTGCCTGCACCTAGCTGAAGTTCTCGCCTCGCGCTAACAAACCGGATCCCCAGAGCTCGCCGTTCCGATTCGCCCACAACCATGACCGCTCTCGCCGACCCTCCCAGCCAGCAGTTCCAAGTCGACGCAAACCGCACCTCCTCCGACAGCCCGCGCCGTAAGGCTGTCCGGCACGCACTGAGCAACTACCAGGCTGCTCGCGATCGCACAGGAGCCACCTTCACCGACTGGAAATCCGCGAGGGCGGCCGCTGCGACAATCAAGCATGAGGCAGTCAACCACCTCGACCAGTACTTGGAGGAATTCGAGAAAAAGTTCACTGCGCGCGGTGGCAAAGTATTCTGGGCAAATGACAGCAAACAAGCGCGCGACTACATTTTAGATCTCGCCGAAGAAAAAGGCGTGCGGTCCATCGTCAAATCCAAGGCGATGACGGGAGAGGAAATCCACCTCAACGAAGCTCTTTTAGAAAAAGGCTACGGTGTGGTGGAAAGCGATCTTGGCGAATACATCCAGCAACTTAAGGGCGAGGCCCCCTATCACTTCGTATTCCCGTGCATGCATTTACGTCGGGATGAAATCAGTGATCTTTTCGAAAAAGAACTCGGCACCGCGAAGACTGACAGTCCCGAAGAGCTGACCATGATCGCTCGCCGCGTACTGCGCCGCGCCTACATCGAAGCTGATATGGGCATCTCCGGAGGCAACTTCATCGTCGCGGATACCGGCATGATTTCCATCACGGAAAATGAAGGCAACGCGCGCCTCACCGTTGGTCTCCCAAAAATTCACGTCGCACTCATCGGCATTGAGAAGGTCGTCCCGCGTCTCGGCGATCTCGCACTTTTCCTTCCCATGCTTGCCACGGCCGGCACAGGGCAGCATCTCACCGGTTACAATTCTATGTACGGCGGCCCCAGACAGCCCGGCGAAATCGACGGGCCCGATGAATTCCATGTCGTCTTTCTCGACAACCATCGCACACGTCTCCTCGCCGATCCCGAACAACGCGACGCCCTGCATTGCATCCGCTGCGGAGCTTGCTTAAACGTTTGTCCGATATTTAAAAATATCGGGGGTCACACCTATGGAACGACTTACCAAGGTCCGATTGGCTCAGTCATCACCCCGCACTTTCGCGGGCTGGAAGATTGGAAACATCTCTCAGGCGCCTCGTCTTTGTGCGGCGCCTGCACCGAAACCTGCCCAGTCGGAATCGACATCCACCATCACCTGCTCCATAACCGCCGAAACGCGGCCGCCCAAAAGCCCGCTGCTGGCGAACAGTTTCTTTGGAAGGCATTTACCTTCCTAATGAAGCGCCCGGCTCTTTACAGACTTGCCACAAAGTTTGCCCCGCTTGGTTCCCTGCTGCATCCCCTTATCGCACGCACCATGGTCGACCCCGTTCGCTCGTGGACAGACACGCGCGAGTTTCCCGCAGCCCCGCTCCATTCGTTCCGCGCCCAATTTAAAACACACCAGCGCGCCCAAGCCCTAGCCTCAAACCTCGGAGGCACACAATGAGTTTGGGAACCGGAGATCGTGCAGGTATTCTGGGGCGAGTGCGCGAAGCTTTGCGTGAAAAGGCTCCGCTCAAACACCCCGCTGAGCGCTCTGCTGGGGGCGAACCTACGACAGCTCATTTTCGCGAATGGCTCCCACCCGTTGGCCCTTCTATCGATGAAAAATACGCTCTCTTCGTCAAACTTAGCGAGCAACTGCGCAGCGAACTCCTCCCCTGCCCCGACATCGCCCACGCTGCGGCCACAGTCAGCGCTCTAGCCCAACAATTAAGCTGGAAAACTCTCGCACTTCACAGAGGCTCACTTTTAGACCAAATAGCGCCCCTACTCCCTCCGGAACTCGCACTCATTTACGTCGACGCCGGTTACGACAAAGACGCTCTGGAAGCCTGCGACGCCGGAATCACAGAATGCGATCTTCTCGTAGCACAGACAGGCTCCGTATGCGTCACAAGCACCAGCGCAGGCGGTCGCGTGCTCAGCGTACTGCCACCCCACCACTTTGTCCTCGCCCGCCGCTCACAACTCGTCACCGACCTCTCCGAAGCCTATTCCACACTGGCCACACGCTATCGTGAGAATTATCCAAGCATGATTTCCTTCATCACCGGCCCAAGCCGTACCGGTGACATTGAACGCATTCTTGTACTCGGTGCGCACGGCCCGAAGCGACTCACCATTTTATTGCTGTCTTAGCAAGGTCAGCTCACTGCGCCAGACCAAACTGTCGCAACATAAAAGCGTAATCATACGCCTCGTCCTTTAGTCTGTCGTACCGCCCCGAGGCTCCACCGTGTCCACCCGGCTCGAGCTTTGTTTTAAATAACAGCGGCCGCCGGTCTGTGCGCAGCGCTCGCAACTTAGCCACATACTTCGCAGGCTCCCAATACCCAACCTGACTGTCGTACAGCGACGTCCGTATCAACATCGGCGGATATGCTTTGGACTCCAAGTTTTCGTACGGAGAATATGATCGCATATAGTCGTACGCCGTCTTTTCGTGGGGATTGCCCCACTCCAGATACTCCCCGACCGTCAGCGGCAGACTTTCGTCCAGCATAGTGTTGATCACGTCCACAAAGGGAACATAGGACAATACCAATCCGAACAGCTCCGGTCGCATATTCGTCACCGCGCCCATCAAGAGACCACCAGCGCTGCCGCCCGTGATTGCCAGACGCTCCGGACTCGTCACCTTCTTTGCAATCAGATCCTCCGCACACGCGATAAAATCCGTGAACGTGTTGCGTTTCAACATCATCTTACCCTGATCGTGCCACTCCTTGCCTAAGTCGCCCCCGCCCCGAATATGCGCCAAAGCATAGACCATCCCTCGGTCCAGAAGACTCAGACGATCCGACGAAAAATCCACGTCGCTCGAAATTCCGTAAGAACCATAAGCCTCTAATAAGAGGGCGTTTGACGCATCTCTTACCATCCCCTTTCGGTAAACCAGCGAAATCGGAATCTCCATACCATCCGACGCCTTCGCGTAACAACGTTCCATCACGTACCTCGACGAATCGTAACCGCCAAGCACAGGCCTCTGCTTTTTGAGCACCCGTGTGTGGGCAACCACATCGTAGTCGTACACGGAGCCCGGTGTAATCAAGGACTCGTAAGAAAAGCGGTAAGTCGTCGCGTGAAAATCGGGATTCATTTGCGGCGCAGCCACATAAACTGGCTCCACAAACTCCAATTCGTGCGCCTGTTCCGTCGCTAAATCATGAACCGCCAATTTCGGCAACCCTCTCGCACGCTCCATCGTAACATAGTGCGTCGCAAAACAATCCACATCCTCCAGCATCACGTCTTCCCGGCACGAAATCAGTTCTTTCCAGTGTTCCACACCCGCTGATTCGACTGGTGCGGATACTAGGCGGAAGTTTTTCCCCATGTCATTGGTCCGAACGTAAAAATCGGAACCCAAGTGATCTACATAATACTCGTGTCCCTCCTTACGTTCCAAAAAGAGACGGGGCGCCGCGTCGGGTTGTGCTGCTGGGATGAAGCGAACTTCACTGGTCGTGCGACTTTCCGACACCGCGAAAATAAAGGCATCGCTCCGAGTGCGACTGACGTGCAACGAGAAAAGTTCGTCCGTTTCGATGTAAACCGTTTCGTGGATCGCAGTTCCCAGAGCGTGCCGGAAAAGAGCGGAGGCCCTCTTTGTAGTGGCATCCTCTTGCACGTAGAAGAGCGTGCGGTTGTCCATCGCCCAAACCACAGCAGTCACCCTTTCAGAAACCTTCTCAAGAACCTTACCAGTCCGCAAATCCTTAATATGCAACACATACTGTCGGTAACCTAAAATATCCGTACTATACGCCAACAGATTCCCATCCGGACTAATCGCATACTGCCCCAGCGAAAAAAACTCGCGCCCTTTTGCCAGCGTGTTTTGATCCAAAAACACCTCCTCAGGGGCGTCAAGGCTTTCCTGTTTCCTGCACAAAATTGGGTACTGTTTGCCTTTTTCGGTGCGTGAATAGTACCACCATCCGCTCTTTTTTACAGGAACCTGCGTGTCGTCTTCTTTGATCCTTCCCAGCAACTCTCGATACAATTTCTCCCTAAATCCGTGGAGGGACTCAGTCATCGAATCCGCATAAGCGTTCTCGGACTTAAGATACCCCAGGACAGACCGGCTCTTTCGGGCGTCATCGCGCAGCCAGGCATAATCGTCAGTAAACTCGTAGCCGTGAATCTTAATGAGCTTCGGATCTTTATGGGCGACAGGTGGTTGCATTGCTTGATACATTTTTAACGGAGTGCTTCCTTTGGAGAAGGAGAGCGAAGAGAAGAACAAAAGGAATCCTGTTAGGACTGTAATCCTGAGCGAGCAAGCGTGCAGAAGTTTCAAAGCCATAAGGGTAAGACTAACGATGCGACAAGTCCTCCACAAAACCAGTATTCACTCCAAAAACAAAAAACCCGCGGTGACTTTGCACAGCGGGCTTTTCGTGAAAGAAATGTACTTTCTTGGCGCTGAGGAGCGCCAGAACGGCTTAGCGCTTGGAGAACTGGAAGCGCTTGCGGGCCCCAGGTTGACCCGGCTTCTTACGTTCCTTCATTCGAGGATCACGCCGTAGAAAGCCTTCAGCCTTTAACACTGCACGCAACTCAGGGTTGACCTCGATCAAAGCACGAGAAACAGCCAAACGCAACGCACCAGCCTGCCCCTGCAAGCCGCCACCATCGGCGTTCACCTTGAGATCAAACTGATTGACTTGCTTCACGATTTCAAACGGGGCCAAAACCGTGTTCTGCAAAGCCTGAGTCTTGAAATACTCGTCCAAAGGACGACCGTTAATCACAATCTTACCGCTACCCGCATTCATACGGATGCGTGCCACGGCCGTTTTACGGCGGCCTATCGCCACAAATTCTGGAGCCTCTGTCGACATATTCGGATACCTATTAGGTTACTGGATTTCGGTCACGGGCACAGGGTTCTGTGCTGCATGAGGATGCTCGGAGCCCTTATACACCTTGAGCTTCGTGATGATCTGTCTGCCAAGACGGTTGTGCGGGATCATTCCCTTCACAGCACCCTGAACTAGCAGTTCTGGATGGCGCACACGCCGCTGTCTGAAAGATTCGCTTTTGTGACCGCCGACATATCCGGAGAAAGACATATATGTCTTTGCAGTCTCCTTCTTGCCGGTGACACGAACCTTGTCCGCGTTGATCACAACGACAAAATCGCCGGTATCTACGTGAGGTGTGAAAATTGACTTTTCCTTGCCACGCAGCAAGTTAGCGGCTTTGACAGCCACACGACCAAGCACTTGGTCGGCGGCATCAATTACCCACCAACGGCGCTGCACTTCATTATCTTTTGCTGAAAACGTTGCCATGAATCTTCCTCCAAAAAGGGGTGGTGAATCT
>Ga0114971_10000196_pt1 | contig 38102 bp, 36 predicted proteins | sample M_140625_MF_Meta_FD_87320 | JGI IMG/M metagenome (GOLD analysis project Ga0114971, IMG submission 87320) | Freshwater microbial communities from Lake Montjoie, Canada to study carbon cycling - M_140625_MF_MetaG | ecosystem: Environmental > Aquatic > Freshwater > Lake | place: Lake Montjoie... | reverse complement strand
TAGAAGATATTTTGAAGAAAAACTATTCGATAGGTTAGTAATAGCAGGTATTACAGGATTATGATAGAAAACGGACAATCAAATAAAATTTAATTAATTTTACAAAAAAAACTTTTTTTATGAAAGTTATTATTATTAACGGACCAAACCTGAATTTATTAGGAAAACGCGAACCCGAAGTGTATGGTAATGAAACTTTTGAAGAATATTTAAATTTTTTGATATCAAAATTTCCCTCGATAGAAATAGATTATTACCAGAGTAATGTTGAAGGAGAATTAATAAATAAATTACAAGAAGTAGGTTTTTCTTACAACGGAATCATCTTAAATGCTGCTGCCTATACACATACTTCCATAGGAATTGGAGATGCTGTTAAAGCAATTACTACCCCAGTAATTGAAGTGCATATTTCTAATACGTTTGCCCGTGAAGAATTTCGCCACCAATCGTTTATTTCCCCTAATGCTAAGGGTGTAATTCTTGGCTTTGGATTGAAGAGTTACGAACTTGCTTTACAGTCCTTTTTACTTCAATAATAAATAACATTTTTTATTTAATAATTTCAATAATTCTTTTTTTATGAAGAAAATCAGCATCGTTTTGTTTCTACTATTTTCGCTAATTTCTTTTAGTCAAGTTAAAGGATTGGTTAGTGACTCAAATGGAAAACCAATCGCTTTTGCCAATGTGTATGTAAAAGACACTTACATAAGTACCACCACCAACGACCAAGGCAGATATGAACTAAACATTAAAACGCCAGGCAATTATATAATTCTATATAAATATCTAGGTTATAAAACCGGAAAAAAAGTTGTTAAATACGAGAAAGTAACACTTAATGTTGACGTTAATTTGCAAGAGGAAGAAATCCAATTGAATGAGGTGGCAATAAGTTCTAAAGTAAATCCTGCAATTGAAATAATAAAAAATGCTATTGCCAACAGAAAAGAAAATTCTGCCAAAACAGCTAGATACAATGCAGACTTTTATTCTAGAGGAATTTTTCGAGTTAAAAATCTTCCTAAATCAATAATGGGACAAAAATTAGATTTCTTTGATGAAATGATTGATTCCACCCGTAGCGGTATTTTATATTTATCCGAAACAGTTTCTAAAATAACATTTCAAAAGCCTAATAAAATGAAGGAAACTATTATTGCTTCTAAAGTTAGCGGAAACGATAATGGCTTTAGTTTTAATAATGCTGCAATGGTAAATTATGACTTTTACGAGAACTATTTAAATTTCAAGGTGAAAGTAGTTTGCCCAATAGCAGATAATGCTTTTAACTATTACAAATATAAATTTGATGGTTCGTTTGTAGATGAAAACAATAAAATTATTGATAAAATCAAGGTTATTCCTAAACGAGAAAACGAACCAGCAATGGGTGGTTACATATACATTGTAGATGATTCATGGGCAATTTATGCAGTAGATTTAACTATAAATGGTAAACAGATGCAAAATCCTGCTTTAAATACATTTACATTAAAACAAAACTATAGCTTCAATAATGTAAATAAAATTTGGACTAAAAATACCCAAACAGTTGATTTTGATTTTGGAATGTTGAACATCAACATCGATGGAAGTTTTACTTATGTATATTCTAATTTTGATTTTCCCGAAAAATTAGAAAAGAAAACGTTTACAAATGAAGTTCTAAAATTTGAAGAAAATGCTAACAAAAAAGAAGACTCTTTTTGGAACACTAATCGCCCCGTTCCTTTAACCCTTGAAGAAAGTACAGATTACCTTAAAAAAGACATTTTACAAACCAAGAAAAAATCCAAAATCTATTTAGATTCTATTGATAGCAATCGAAATAAGTTTGGATTAGGAGCAATTTTAACTGGATATAATTATTCTAATTCCTATAAAAAATGGTCTATTAATTATGATGGTCCTTTGTTAAAAACCAACTTCAATACGGTGCAAGGTTGGAAAACACAAGCGGGTTTATCTTATATAATTAGGGATCAAGAAAAAAGAACTTACACCAGAATTGGATCTAATTTTGATTACGGATTTTCAGAAAAAAAACTGCGAGCTACAGGAAGTTATGTCCGTAAATTCAATAATATAAATAACGCCCAGCTTTATGTAAATGTAGGTAGCAGCGTGAATCAATTTAACGGGAATAATCCTATTTCAAATTCAATAAACACTTTCAGTAGTTTGTTATTTAAAAACAATTTTATGAAATTGTATGAGAAGAATTTTGTTTCTTCCAATTTTGGAAGAGAGATTGTAAATGGTTTAAACATGAATTTGAACTTGGAATATTCTGAAAGAAAACCGTTATGGAATACTACCGATCAAAGTATTACCAAAACCGTCGCTGTCTATTCATCTAACAACCCATTACTTCCGAATGATTTTCTTACTCCAGCATTTGAAAAACACAATTTAATGAAAGCCAATGTAGTTGCATTAGTCAAATTTGGACAACATTACTGGACAAGACCCGATGGTAAATACAATATTGGTAATGAGGACTATCCAACTATTTCAGTTGGTGTTGAAAAAACCTTTTCTGCTACCGACAAAAAATACGAATACACTTTATTAACTACCAGAGTTCAGAAAGATTTTACTATTGGAAACAAAGGAGAAATGAAAATTAACCTTAGAGCTGGTAAATTCTTTAATGCCGATGCTATTTCTTTTGTAGATTACAAACACTTTAATGGCAACCAAACCCATATTGGAGTAGCCGAAAGTTATACCAATCAGTTTAACAACTTACCTTATTATTCTGCTAGCACCAACAACAGTTATTTTGAAACCCATATCGAACATAATGATAATGGATATTTTATGAATAAAATTCCATTATTAAATAAACTACAATCGCAATTGGTTTTAGGCTTCCATAATTTGGCAATCCCAGGTAGAAATCCGTACCAAGAATTTTCGGTTGGCTTGGATAATTTAGGTATTGGAAAAGTAAGAGTTTTAAGAATAGATTATGTTAGGTCCTATCAAAATGGCTACCAAGGCGACGCAGTAATTTTCGGGTTGAAATTTTTAAATGTAATAGAATAAAATAGTTTTTTTTGCCACAGATTAAAAAGATTAATAGTATTTAAAAAATCTGTGTAATCCGTGTAATCTGTGGCAAAAAACAATTAGTGAAATTCGTGTCGAAAAAATCCCTTGAAAAACACATCGTATCCAAAACGAATTAATGTTCCAACGACCACTATTAAAAAGAAAATTCTAATAAATCCATTTCCTTTTTTAATTGCCAACTTAGCTCCAATCCATCCCCCAAGGGCATTGCAAACCGCCATCGGAATTGCAATTGCCCAAATGATTTTCCCTTTCAACACAAACAAGCAAATAGAACCAAAGTTAGTTGCCAAGTTCACCATTTTAGCATTTGAAGAAGCATGCAAAAAATCGAATCCTAATAGTGCCACAAACCCTAGAACTAAAAAACTTCCAGTTCCCGGACCAATAAATCCGTCGTAAAATCCTATGCAAATACTCATAACAATGGCAAGAAGTAATTGTTTTTTCTGGGATAAATTCTTTTCTTGATGGGATCCGAAATTCTTTTTGGCAAAGGTATAAATAGCAATCAAAGTCAGCACAACTAGCAACAACGGCTTCATAAAGTCATTGCTCACCATAGTCAATAAATTAGACCCTAAAAAAGCTGCACTAAAAGCAATAATAGCCATTATGGAAAGCAACTTCCAATTCATTTCTACTTTTTTCAAATATTGATTTGCAGCAAAAGCTGTTCCGCTAAATGCCGGAATTTTCAACGAGCCAATTACGGAGGAAACGGCCAAATTTGGCAACAAGACTAACGCCACAGGAGTTTGAATTAACCCACCTCCGCCTACTATAGCATCAACAAATCCTGCTAAGAAAGAAGCAATACAAAGTAGTATTATAATGTAGGTTTCCATAAACATTTAATAGTTCTAATAATAAAACCATTAAGGTATTAAGTTTCATTAAGTTTACCTTAATTTTCTTAATACCTTAATGGTTTAAAATTCAATTATTTTGGTTTAAACTCTAACAATATTAGCGCCTAATGCTCTCAATCTTTCGTCTATTCTTTCATAACCTCTATCAATTTGTTCGATGTTTTGAATAGTAGAAGTTCCTTTAGCAGAAAGCGCTGCAATTAACAAGGAAATTCCTGCTCTAATATCTGGAGAACTCATTATGGTTGCTTTCAATTGGGATTTAAAATTATGTCCCATAACTACAGCTCGGTGCGGATCGCATAACATAATCTTAGCACCCATATCTATTAATTTGTCAACAAAAAACAAACGGCTTTCAAACATTTTTTGGTGAATCAAGACATCGCCATTAGCTTGTGTTGCAACCACTAAAATAATACTTAATAAATCTGGAGTAAATCCTGGCCATGGTGCATCGGCAATAGTTAAAATAGAACCGTCAATATCTGTTTTTACTTCATAACCATTTTCATGCGTAGGAATATAAATATCGTCGCCTCTTCTTTCAAGAGTAATTCCAAGTTTTCTAAACACACTCGGAATCACCCCTAGGTTATCCCAGCTTACGTTTTTAATGGTGATTTCACTTCTGGTCATAGCTGCAAGACCAATCCAAGAACCGATTTCAATCATGTCCGGAAGGATTCTATGTTCACAACCACCAAGATTTTCAACACCCTCAATGATTAGTAAATTAGAACCAACACCTTTAATATTGGCGCCCATAGAATTCAACATTTTACATAATTGCTGTAAGTAAGGCTCACAAGCAGCGTTGTAAATAGTAGTAATTCCTTCGGCTAAAACTGCTGCCATAACAATATTTGCGGTACCCGTTACTGATGCTTCGTCCAGCAACATATAAGCACCTTTTAATCTTCCTTCATTTTCAACACCATAAAAATGGTCTTCTTTTTCGTATCTAAATTTAGCGCCAAGATTAATAAATCCTTCAAAATGCGTGTCTAATCTTCGTCTACCTATTTTATCTCCGCCTGGTTTTGGTATATATCCTTTGCCAAATCGAGACAACAAGGGGCCAACAATCATGATTGAACCTCTTAGTGAACCACCTTCTTTTTTAAACGCTTCCGTTTCAAGATAATTTACATTCACTTCATCGGCTTGAAAAGTAATAGATCCTGGTCCGTTTTTTTGCAATTTAACCCCTAAATTTCCTAAAAGAGTTATTAATTTATTGACATCAATAATATCCGGAATATTATTAATTGTTACTTTTTCTGGTGTTAAAAGTACCGCACACAATATTTGTAATGCTTCATTTTTAGCGCCTTGTGGTGTAACATCCCCTTTTAGTCTAATGCCTCCTTCAATTTTAAAAGTTCCCATATATTTGTTTAAGGTTCTAAGCGCAAAGGTTATAAGATTCCTTAAAACCTTAGTACCTTAGCATCATTATTTATTTTGGATTATTATTATTTTTTACAAAAGGTTTTTTACCTGATTGTGGTTTTTTATAACCTTGTATTTTTAAATTTTTCTGACCAGGTACTACCGATTTGTTTGTTACTTTTTTGTTAGTTCTAATCAAATCATTGGTAGTAGATAATTCTTCTTCACTGCCTAAAAGATTTATAGTCCCTTCAGATAGTTCATATAAATGCTCAAAAATAACCGTATCGGTAACCGTATCTTTATTCCAACTTAAGTAGGATTTTTTCATATGATTGGCAATAACTTTGACCAACGCACTTTTCATTTCGCCTTCCTCCCATTTATTTGCAACTTCTATCATGTATTTGATATTGTTACCATAAAAACGGTATTTCGGATTTTTTTGTGGATACAATAAACGTTCAGGTTTTAAGTTAATTACGTCCCGTGAAGGTATCGGATAAGGGGAATCAACATCCAACATAAAATCGGCCATAATAAAAATCTGGTCCCATAATTTATGCTGAAAATCGGGCACATCGCGTAAATGCGGATTCAAACTCCCCATCACTTGAATGATGTAACGAGCCGCCTTATTGCGTTCCTCTCTATCGGTGATTACCTTAGCTTGATCAATCAATTTTTGCAAATGACGACCATATTCCGGAATGATTAAATGCGGTCTTTCGGCATTGTATTCTAAATTAAAAACCACGTCGTTGGCATTCTCTTTTATATATTTTGATACCATATTAAAATGAAATTATTCCTTCAATTGTAGAGACTTCAATGTATTTTTCCACCACATCAGCAGGTGAATTCATCGTTAAATTAATCGAGACACTAGTATATTTTCCTGCTTTTGATTGTTGTGTTTTGATAACAGCCCCCATATTGTCAAAAGCATTTTCTACCTCTTCTATTTTCTTAGCATCCGTAGGAACAATGAATTTATAAAGGTATTCTGATGGCCAGCTGGAAGTATTATTTAATTCTTCCTTTAGTCGAACATAAAATTCTTCGGTCTTTTTATCCATTCTATAATTAAAATATACGCAAATATACATTTTTGATATTATATATTAGACATAGCCCATTAGATTTTTAAGATTAGTAAGTCTATTTTCAGGAGCGAAAGGCTTGCGCATTTTAGAAAACGTAATTCCTGCTTTTCGCTGCAATCTGTCATTGCGAGTCACGAAGAAATAAAATACACTTAATCATTTTCGCAATGCCAGGATTTCCACTTCAATCAGGGCTAGAAAGGTTATGTATTTTGTGAAAATAAAAATAATATGGTCGCGTATTAAAATCTAGTTCTAAAGTGCTCTTTAGAAATCTGCAAGTTTAAAACAAAAAAATACAACTTTTTACAGTTGTATTTTTTATATAATTTCGTTAATAATTGACAGAAACAACTAAAATTTCTTTTAATTTTTAACACATCTAACAGATAATCCGCTGCATTTAATAACACCACTTCTTACCAATTGGTCTGTTGAGCTATTTACATTTCTAGTCCAAACTAAATCAGCAGCAGTACTTCCAGTTGTAGTAGCACTCCACCAATAAGTAACTTTATTTTTTCCTTTAAATAAATCAGCTAGACTAGGGGCAGGGGCAGGCGGAACTACTGGAGCGGGTAAATGATAATTTAAGTAACCTGTTCCCGCAGGTACTGCTGTAAACCCAGATTGATTAGTAGCATAATTTGTAGTTACATCCCAAGTTGGAGTAGCAGAGTCTTCTTTCATTTTTCTTCCTGATTCATTTTCACCTCCTAAGAATGTTGCTAAATCAGACCATTCAGCATCTGTTGGAATATGCCATCCAGCAGGGGCTAAGGATTTATTTGGTGTGGTGGGATCATTATCGTGTATTCCTTCTACAGCATACCAGTTATATAATTTTCCATAAATAGTTCTGTTATCAACAACATTTTCATAATAACACCAAGCGCCTGTTGTTAAATCTTCCCATTGGTTTACATCTGTCACTTGTGGAATTGTAGTTCCATCATTATATTTGCTTACGTCCAAATTCTTCTTCATCCATTCTTTTCCGTTTAATTTTACCGAATTGTAATAAACACCATCAATATCCATAACGCCGCCTCCGCTAGTAAACAATATGTTTAATGTTTTAAATGAAATTTCTTCACCATAAATTGTTCCTTTACTATCTGTAGCATAAGCTCTCGCGTAATAAGTTGTATTAGCAGATAATGGAGAAAGTGTACTTGTAAAACTTGTAGATGTTGTACTAACAACCTCGGTTGTATGTAATCCAGAAACAGTAGGATTTGGGAAAGTGCTCCAGCAAATTCCTGCTGTTGAAACTGCATTTGGGCCATAAGTTACAATTCCAACACATTTAGCATTTGTGAAATTAATATTTTCAACACTATAGGTTTGAACTTTAAATACCCCAACTGAACTATTCGTTCCCGATACAGGTTCACTTTTGCTACAGCTAAATAAGAATATAGACAGAATTGATAATAACAGAAATTTTTTCATAAGTTTAAAAGTGAATTACAATAATTATTTTCAAAATTAAACAAAAAATCAATAACTAAAAATTATTTTATAATGAAGAAGAAGAATTCACTTGACAATATATACTTTAGTTTAATGCTTTAGTAAGTATTTACATACTTAGAAAATAATATCCAAAACACCTCCCATTATCTAAAACAATTCAATAAATTTGACCCTTATTTCAAAAAATTTTGAAAAAAGAAATTGTAGTTATTATTGGTGGCCCTGGAACTGGGAAAACAACAATCATTGATGGCTTGCTATCCAAAGGATATTGTTGCTATCCTGAGATTTCTCGTGAGGTAACCATGGAAGCTAAAAAGCATGGAATTGAACAATTATTTCTTGAAAATCCATTACTTTTCAGTGAACTACTTTTAGAAGGCAGAAAAAAACAATTTCAGAATGCAGTAATCGAAACCCATGACATTGTATTTCTAGATAGAGGAATCCCCGATGTTTTAGCTTACATGCATTATATTGGCGATAGCTATCCTGCTTTTTTTGATCTTGCTTGCCGCGAACATATTTACACAAAGATATTTTTACTTCCACCTTGGAAAGAAATTTATGTTAGCGACGACCAGCGCTATGAAAACTTTGAACAAGCCAAACTAATCTACAACCATCTTACAGAAACCTATCAAAAATATGGCTACAATTTAATTGAAGTGCCTAAAGGAACTGTAGAAGAGCGAATTGAATATATTATAAATCAATTATAGTTGCGTTTTTATTACATTTACGACCTAATTGCTTCTTATTTTTTAATTTGTAATTGAAAAAAATGTCCAATCCATTAGTTATTCTGCAAAAATACTGGAAACACGATGCGTTTAGAACACAGCAAGAGGAAATTATTACAGCTGTTCTTGAGGGAAAGGATAGCTTTGTTTTAATGCCAACTGGTGGTGGAAAATCGGTTTGTTTTCAAGTTCCTGCAATGCTCATGGAAGGAATTTGCCTAGTTATTTCGCCCTTGGTTGCCCTAATGAAAGACCAAGTACAAAATCTTCAAAGCAAAGGGATTAAAGCTATCGCACTTACTGGCGGCATTGCATCCGATGAAATAATTAATCTTTTAGATAATTGCCAATTTGGAAATTATAAGTTTTTATACCTTTCTCCTGAAAGATTACAAAGCGACTGGATTTTAGAACGAATTAAAAACCTACCTTTAAATCTTATTACAATTGACGAAGCACATTGCGTTTCCCAATGGGGACATGACTTTAGACCTGCTTATTTAAAAATTGCAAAACTAAAAGAGTATTTTCCTAAAGTACCTTTTTTGGCATTAACTGCATCCGCTACTAAAAGAGTGCAAGAGGATGTTTTGGTGCAATTGCAAATGAATGATCCGCAGATTTTCACCAAATCATTTGCAAGAGAAAATCTGGCTTACATGGTTTTTAATGCAGAAGATAAACTCCATTTAATGGAGCTAATTCTAAAGAAAAATCGGCAGTCTTCTATAATTTATGTAAACAATAGAAAGGCTTGTTCCGAAACTGCTAACCAATTGCAATCCCTAGGATATTCTGCTACCTATTACCACGGAGGTCTTTCATCTAAAGAGAAAGAAAAACAAATGCAGCTTTGGATGGACGAAAAAGTGCAAATTATAGTTGCAACAAACGCCTTCGGAATGGGAATTGACAAAGCCAATGTGAAAACGGTGATCCATTTACATATTCCGCCTAATTTAGAAAATTACTACCAAGAGGCAGGTCGAGCAGGAAGAAACGGGGAAAAAGCATTTGCGGTATTACTCACTAATCCATCGGATGTAATTCATGCGGAAGCGCAATTTTTAAATATTCTTGCGGATAGAGCTTTTTTAAATTTAGTATTCATCAAACTATGTAATTATTTTCAAATTGCTTATGGTGAAGGAATTAATGAAAAATTTAGTTTCAATAGCAACCATTTTTGTATTAAATATTCCTTTTCTGTTTTAAAAGTTTATAATGCTTTGCAATTTCTGGATCGTCAAGGGATTCTTACCCTATCGCAAGAATTTTCAGAAAAAATCACGCTTCAGTTTTGTATTCCTTCCAAAGAAGTTATGCGATACATAAGTTTAAATCCGCAAGATGAAGAAGTAATTCTTACTATTTTGCGAACTAATCCAGGAGTTTACGAATCACAATCCGTTTTAAACATCTCTTTAATTGCAAAAAAATCTAATGCTCCAGAAAATCAAGTTTTAGCGGTTCTTCATAAATTAAATGAAAAAGGAATAATTGAATTACATGCAAAAAACAACGATGCTTCGATTACTTTTAACGAAGTTCGGGAGGACGATAGAACTATAAATAGGGTTTCTAAGTATTTAGAAGCACAAAACCTTCTTAAAACCAGCCAATTAAAATCAGTATTAAACTATATTAAGGAAGATACTAGCTGTAAAAGCAAATTAATACTAGAATATTTTGGAGAAGTTGAAACTAAAGATTGTGGAATTTGCTCTTTCTGTATTTCAAAAAACAAAAAAAAGACAGAGTATGTTGCCCTTGCTGATAAAATTATAGATTTATTAAAAATTCAGGAATTGAATTCTAGAGATATTAAAAAATTAACTAAATATCCAAAAGACGATGTTATTTTTGTTCTTCAAAATTTATTGGAAAACGAAAAAATTATCGTGCAAGCCAATAATTTATATTCTATTAAGAATTGAAAAAAATGAGATTGCCTCGTGCTTTGCAATGACATGATACTATGGAAAAATTAAGGATCGTTTTTATGGGCACGCCCGAATTTGCAGTGGGTATTTTAGACACCATTCTAAAAAACGACTACGAAGTGGTTGGCGTAATTACTGCTGCAGATAAACCTGCAGGTCGAGGTCAAAAAATTAAGTACTCGGCTGTAAAAGAATTTGCAATACAAAACCAATTACATTTATTGCAGCCAACTAATTTAAAAGATGAACATTTTTTAGAAGAATTAATAAGTTTGAATGCAAATTTACAGGTTGTAGTAGCATTTAGAATGTTACCTGAAGTAGTTTGGAAAATGCCTAAGTTGGGCACCTTTAATCTTCACGCTTCTCTACTTCCAGATTATAGAGGTGCCGCACCCATAAATTGGGCAATAATAAATGGAGAAACTAAAACAGGAGTGACTACTTTTTTTATTGACGATAAAATAGATACTGGTGCCATTATCTTAAGCAAAGAAATACCAATTGCTTATGACGAAAGCGCTGGAAGCCTTCACGACAGATTAATGAATATAGGAAGTGAAGCCGTTGCTGAAACTTTAGGGTTAATAAAGATAGGCGAAGCGAAAACTACGATTCAAAAGGAATCAAGCGACGATAAAACAGCTTATAAGCTGAATAAAGATAATTGTAAAATAGATTTTTCTAAAACAGGGATTGAAATCTACAACCTTATTCGCGGACTTTCCCCTTATCCAAGTGCGTGGTGTACAATTGAGGATGGTGCAATTGATTGGAATGTTAAAATTTATGATGCAAAGTTAGAATTAGAATCTCATTCAGAAAACATTGGAAAATTGTTGATTTCTAAGAAAGAGTTAAAGATATCCGTAATTGGTGGTTTCTTAGAAATACTAAGTTTGCAGTTTCCAGGAAAAAAAAGAATGAACACTGCTGAATTATTAAACGGGATGATGATTTCAAGTGCAGCAAAAGCGTTGTAAAGTATTGAAATCATTGAAAAAAAAATGCGAAAAGAGCAATAAAACCCCTGTTTTATTAACAAAACAAATGAGTTATCAACAAAATCACCTAAAATGATAGGTGCCTCTTGTGTAGTCTGTAATTTCTACTAAATTTGTTTTGATAAAAAACAATGTTTAACCAACAATTAATAACTATTATTATGAACAAATCAGAATTAATCGATGCTATTGCTGCAGATGCAGGAATTACAAAAGCTGCTGCAAAATTAGCTTTAGAATCATTTTTAGGAAACGTAGGATCAACTTTGAAAAAAGGTGGTAGAGTTTCTTTAGTAGGTTTTGGATCTTGGTCAGTTTCTAACAGAGCTGCTAGAGATGGAAGAAATCCTCAAACAGGAAAAACTATCAAAATCGCTGCAAAAAATGTAGTGAAATTTAAAGCTGGTGCTGAATTAGAAGGTTCAGTAAACTAGTAAATTTCCTTATCAATATAAAAATCACGCTAATTAGCGTGATTTTTTTTTGATTAATTTTTTTGATTCTATACGTATTATTCGTATTTTTATATAAAATTGGTATCATGATTCCAAAAATACTTAAAAAAGGACTGCTCTTAATTTCAGAACCTTCTATTTTAGGAGATGTATCTTTTAATAGATCGGTTATTTTGCTTGCGGAACATAATGAAGATGGCTCTGTTGGTTTTATTTTAAATAAACCAATTGATTATACAATTAATGATTTTGTTCCCGAAATTGAAGCATCGTTTAAAATATACAATGGTGGGCCCGTTGAACAAGACAATCTGTATTTCATTCACTCTATTCCTGAACTTATTACAAAAAGTATTGAGATCTCTAACGGTATTTATTGGGGCGGAGATTTTGAATTGACCAAAAGTCTTATAAATGAAGGAAAAATAAACAAAGAAGATATTCGTTTTTTTCTTGGATATACAGGCTGGGAAAGTAAGCAGTTGGTTTCTGAGCTTCAAGATAATTCTTGGATTATTACTGACAATACTCTTAAAAAAGAAATATTAAGTAAGTCTTCAAAAAAGTTTTGGAAAGAAAAAATTTCCGAATTGGGAGGCGATTATGTAATATGGTCTAATGCTCCGGAAAATCCAAATTTAAATTAGTTCATTTAATTTATTAATTATCTCTTTAGCCAATTCAGAACTAAAGTTTTTTTTGCGATATTGAGTAATTGGTTGAATCCCAGTTATTATATTAGTAATAAATAGTTCATGTGCTTTTTGTAAATCAAATGGGGAAATTGATTTTTCTACTACTTCCAATCCTTCAATTTTTTTAGCAATTGAAAGGATTTGTTTTCTAATTATTCCATTCAAGCAACCATCTTCAATTGGTGGAGTAATAAGAATATTATCTAATAGCATAAATAAATTACCATTCAACGCTTCAATTACATTTTTTTCATTGTTGAGCAATAAACAATTTTGCAAATCATTTTCTTGAGCAAAGATACTACCTGTAATATTGATCATTTTATTAGTTGTCTTTATGGTAGAAAGCAATTGTTTAGCTATAAAGAAATCTTTATATAAGTCAACTTCATAAGCAACATCGGATATATAATAATTTTTAGATTCTAATTTGGATGTCTGAATTACAAAAGAAACAGTTTTGGTTTCTGGAGTATAATATCCACCATCATTTCTATATACAGTTAATCTAATTCTAGCAGAATCAACACAATTATTTGCTGTAGCTGTCTTCAAAATTTGATTTTCAATAAATTCTAGAGTAAAGTTATTTGGAATTTGCATCCTCACAATTCGCATAGAAGCCATTAATCTAAAGTAATGATTTTCTAAAAAAATAATTTTATTATTGACTATTTTTAAAGTTTCAAAAACGCCATCGCCATATAAAAAACCCCGATTGGAGGGAGATAAGATACCTTCGGAAGGAAGAAGTTCGCCGTTATAGTTAATCATAAAGAATATCTGTTAAAACAAGGTAAAGATAGATTTTAAAACCAATTATTTTATACCGATCCGATAATATGTTTTAAATCGGATACTTGATTCTTCCATAATTTTATAGATTCATCCATTTCGTCTTCTTCGGCAAAATCAACAATCATTAATGAAACATCTTTGGTGATTTCGTCTTCTAAAATTCTAATTTCAAAATAGTATTCTGTGTCATTTTTATCCTCATCAATCCACTTAAATTTCACTTTTTCCATTGATTTTTTGGCACACAACCGAGCATGTTCTTCCGAATTATTCCATTCGAAAGTAAAAAATTCTCCACGAGAATTAACTCTATCTGCAAACCATTCCTGCAAACCTGAAGGCGATGAAATATATTGATATAATAATTGAGGGGATGAATTTATTGGGAATTCAATCTCGTATCTAACTTTAGTATCCATATAATAAATTTTGCTAAATATATAATTTTTATTTAAAAAAAAGCGATAGAAAAAATTAATTTTATTTTCTTAAACTTATATTTGTATGCTGTAATATTAGTATTATATTTGCACCCGCGTTGTAAGACGCGCAACACCTTATGGCGAGGTAGCTCAGTCGGTTAGAGCGCAGGATTCATAACCCTGAGGTCGGGAGTTCAAATCTCCCTCTCGCTACTCTACAACCCCTTAATATTCAGGTATTAAGGGGTTTTTTTATTGAAAGTCACTCTTATTAGAGTTTTACGGAGTAAGGAATTGGAGTAAGGAATTTTAATTATTTGATATCCTTTTTCAATAAAATATAGACAAAAAAAATCCCCATAAAGGGGATTGATTATGAATATTTAAGAACCAAAGACTTTTGTTTTCAGCACGGCAATTTGAAGTGCACTTAATATTTTTGGGTCTAAGTAATGCTCTTTAAGAAACTTATCGGTTGAGTGCGATGTAAGTTTCCCTGTTTCTCCTCCCATAACTTGATTTACCCAACTTATGTAAGTTTTACGAAGATGTTTAAGCGAAATATCTTTTTTGATTCCCGATTTATCCTTGTAATATGAAAATGACTTACTTAATGTATTCATTATTGTCAATTGACTTTCTATTCTATTAGGAAATAAAATATGATTCTAAAAATAAAAATCGGTTATAGATTAATCATAGGTTAACTTAAAATTAATGATTTGGTAATCCAAAAATTAACATGCAGTATTACATTTGGTAATAATATAATTTTATAAATAGATATTTGAAAAATTCACTACTATTTTCTATTTTAAATATTTGTGTGCTAATTTCTATTTGCACAAGTTTATCCACCTCCCTTGATAATTGTTTTCAAAACTTAATTACAGTATTAATTTATTTTAATACTAATACCTCAATTAATTATGTCTAAAAATAAAAGAAAAATTGATTTATTAGTTCTTTCAGATATTCATTTGGGAACTTACGGGTGTCAAAGTAAAGAGTTGTTAAACTATTTGAATAGTGTTAAACCTAAAATTGTTGTGTTAAATGGCGATATAATAGATATGTGGCAATTTAGCAAACGGTATTGGCCAAAATCGCACATGCAGGTAGTTCACAAAATAATTAATTGGGTTAGTAAAGGTACCAAAGTGTATTATATTACTGGTAATCATGATGAAATGCTTCGAAAATTTGAGGGATTTAAAATGGGAAAACTAAGTATTGAAAATAAGTTGGTATTAGATTTAGATGGTAAAAAAGTATGGATTTTTCATGGAGATGTATTTGATGTAACCATGCAAAATTCTAAATGGTTGACTCGTTTAGGTTCTCACGGATACGATTTATTAATATTGATAAACGCTTTGTGTAATTGGATTTCTGTAAAAATAGGAAGGGGTAAAATATCCTTATCTAAAAATATAAAAAACAGTGTTAAACAAGCGGTGAAATTTATTAATAATTTTGAAAAAACAGCTGCTGATATAGCTATCCGAAATGGCTATGATTATGTTTTATGTGGTCATATTCATCATCCAGAAATGAAAACTATTACAACAGAACACGGACAAGTAGAATATTTAAATTCAGGTGATTGGATTGAAAACCTCACCGCTTTAGAATATAATAATAAAGAATGGTCTTTATATAAATACGATGCTAACGATTTTGAAAACCCTATTTTAGACACTGAAGACAGTTTAGTTATGATGGAAAACGGAGAGATTTTTGAACAAATGTTAGGTGGGTTTTTAGAAACAAAAGACATTGCAACTTCTTTAAAATTTTAATTAGTGAAAATTTTATACGCAGTTCAAGGAACAGGAAACGGACATATTACAAGAGCTATTGAGATAATACCCTATTTAAAACAACATGGTGAAGTTGATATTTTAGTAAGTGGTATCCAATCGGATATTGAATTGCCATTTGAAGTAAAATATAGATTTAAAGGAATGTCCTTTATTTTTGGAAAAAAAGGAGGAGTTGACTTTTGGAAAACCTTTGTAAAACTTAATTCTATTAAGTTAATTAAGGAGATTAAAAAACTAAATCTAAAACCCTATGATTTAATAATTAGTGATTTTGAACCCATTTCGTGTTGGGCTGCAATCAAGGAAAAAAAAGATTGTATTGGTTTGAGTAATCAAGTAGCAACATTACATCCATTAGCACCTAAACCTAAAAAAAATGATATTATTGGGAAGTTAGTGTTGCAAAATTATGCTCCAACTACTTACAATTATGGGTTCCATTTTAAAAGATTGGACGGAACCATATTTACTCCAATAATAAGAAAACAAGTTCGTGAACTAACACCTACCAATGAAGGTCATTATACGGTTTATTTACCTTCTTATGACGACAGCCAAATACTAAAATGGTTAAAAAAAATGCCTGCAATTAACTGGCAAGTATTTTCAAAAAACAGTAAAAAAGACATCCAAATAAAAAATATCAGAATCACGCCTATTAATACCGATTTGTTTTTAAAAAGTATGGCTTCTGCTGAAGGTGTTTTGTGTAATGCAGGTTTTGGTACTGCTAGCGAAGCATTGTTTTTGAAGAAAAAACTAATGGTAATCCCTATGAAAAAACAATTAGAGCAAGCCTATAATGCTCAAATGCTTCTTGAAATGGGAGTGTCTGTAATAAAAAAATTAAATAGTGATACGATTCCAAAAATTAGAAAATGGCTTAACGAAGACACTATTGTTACAGTAGATTATCCAGATAATACACAAGAAATTGTTTCCTTAATTGTTACCAATCACGCTGGAAGTAAAAAATTTAACACCAATTATGAATCGGATAATTATACCTTCTTTCAATAATAATGAATTATAAAAAAGAAGATTTTGGTGAAGATTTTACTTGGGGAGTTTCTGCTTCGGCAGTTCAAACTGAGGGTGCCCACAATAGTCACGGAAAGGGTTTGTCCATTTGGGATGAATTTGTAACTAAAAAAAATAAAATTCTTAATAAAGACAACCATTATATTTCTGCAGATTTTTATTCTCATTACAAAAAAGATATTGATTTAATCAAGCAATTGGGAATTCCTAACTTTAGGTTTTCTTTATCTTGGAGTCGAATTATTCCAAACGGAACAGGCGATATAAATCAAGAAGGTTTGGATTTTTATCATAAAGTTATAGACTATTGTTTAAAAAATGATATACAACCTTTTATAACAATTTACCATTGGGATCTACCTCTCGCATTAGAAAAAAAAGGAGGATGGGTAAATAGAGACGTTTTACTATGGTTTGAAGAATATGTAAAGGTTTGTGTTGGTAATTTTAAAGATAAAGTATCCCACTGGATGGTGCTAAATGAGCCAATGGTATTTACTGGAGCAGGCTATTTTCTAGGGGTTCATGCGCCTGGTAAAAAAGGGATGAAAAATTTCATTCCTGCTATGCATCATGTTGTTTTATGTCAAGCAATAGGTTACAATACTATTAAGGCGATGGACTCTAATGCTCAGGTTGGAACTACTTTTTCATGTTCTTACGTTACTCCACATTCCGGCTCTTTAAGAGATAAAAAAGCTGCTTACAGGTTAGATGCATTAATAAATCGACTTTTTATAGAGCCCTCGTTAGGTTTAGGTTATCCCGAAGAGGCACTTCCTTTTTTGAAAAAAGTAAGGAAGTATATAATGCAAAATGATACTGAATTAATGAAGGTTACTTTTGACTTTATAGGAATTCAAAACTATACCCGTGAAGTAGTTGCCTATTCGATTTTCACTCCATTTATTAAAGTCAAAATAATTCCTGCAGATACAAGAAAGGTTTATTATACCCTTATGGATTGGGAGGTTTACGCAGAATCGATTTACGAAATGATTGCTAAATATGATGCTTATGAAGGAGTAAAAAAAATAATAATTACAGAAAATGGCGCTTCTTTTCCAGATGAGTTAATTGATGGTATTGTTGCAGATAATGAGCGAATTAATTACTTAAAATCCTATTTGAAACAAGTTTTAAAAGCAAAATCAATAAGCACAAAACTTTCCGGCTATTTTGTATGGTCATTAACGGATAATTTCGAATGGGCAGAAGGATTTAAACAACGTTTTGGCTTGATTCATATAGATTATGAAACGTTGAAAAGAACGGTTAAAAATTCAGGTTGGTGGTATAAGGAATTTCTTGAAAACAAATAGAAAATAAAATTATTAAATCTCTTTCCTATACGTTCTTCGTCGTCTAAATACTTCGGGATCAAAGTGTTTCCACAATTGATGTATTGCGATATTATCCTCTAATTCAGGCGTTCTTATGCAATCTAAAATTCCTTTTTCTGTAAAAGTATTGTAGTATTCTTCAAATAGTATTGCCGTTACACCTTTGCTTTGGTATTCTGGAGCAACTCCAATTAAGTAAAATAATACTTCTTTCGACTCTTTTTTTGCTTTAAGCAAATGATAAAATCCAAACGGAAATAACTTCCCATTGGCTTTTTGTAATGCTCTTGAAAAACTTGGCATCACAATACTAAATGCAACCATTTCATCGTTTTTATCCATGACAAATTTTATGTATTCTGGATTAATAAAACAGATGTATTTTTTCTTGAAATAATCTTTTTGCACATCGGTTATCGCCACAAAAGAAGATAAATTGGCATACGATTTATTAAACAAATCAAACATTTTATCTACATACGGCATTATGTCTTTGGTAGCAGTAAAATTTATCTCTTTAAGTTGGTAACGTTTCTTTATCAAGGGTACAATCTTTTCGAAAAATACCGGTTTTACATTAGCAAAAGGAAATTTACTCTCTAAATATTCTTTTTCTTTTACATATCCCAATTGTTCTAAATGGTCTTTATAATATGGATAATTATACCAAGTAATCATCGAACCTAATTCATCAAAACCCTCTGTTAAAACCCCAACTTTATCAAGATTTGAAAATCCCATTGGACCTTCTATATATTCTAATTTATTTTTTTTACCCAATTCAACCACTTTCTCCAATAATGCTTTAGTAACTTCAACGTTATCAATAGCGTCCCACCATCCAAAACGAACTTTCTTTTTCTCTAGGTTATTTACTTCATCCCAATTAATTATCGCAGCAATTCTTCCTACAATCTGCTTGTCTTTGTAAGCTAAATAAAAATTGGCTTCGGCATTTTCAAAGGCAGGATTTTTAGTTTTATCGAAACTATCTAACTCTTCCTGAATTAATGGTGGGACCCAATAAGGATGTTTTTTATATAGAGAAAAAGGAAATTTCACATATTCCTTTAATAATGCTTTTGAATTAGCTTCTTTAATAATAATCATTTTGAGTAATTATGGTTTAACACTTGGAACTTCATCCAATCGTTTCTTGGTTTTTTCTTTTTCTTTCGATTTTTTACTCTTGTCTTTTTTCTTTTCCTTTTTTGGAGTTCGATATAAAACTTCATCGTAGTTGCCGTCAAATCTCCAAGAAGCTCCTATACCTGCATACAGCAATTTAGGTGTGTCTTTATAATTCCGACTAACGGAAGCATCTAATTGTAAGGAATTACTAACTAAGTAGGCAACACCTGCTGTAAAAATCACATCGGAATAGTAATCGTTTTTAATACCTTTGTTCTCAATAAATCCAGTCCATTGGTCATTAAATCCTTTGGTTAATGTAACTACATAACCCAAAGATTGCATGGAAGTTCCATATTGATCCATAAAAATATTAGTTATTAATACGCATGATTTAGGTAAAATGTTTTGGGTAATCAACATGGCTTTGGGGCCAAAAGTTCCGATGGTTTCTGTAGTTCTTGAAAAAAGTTCCTTATGTGTATTCAAATTAAAACCTACATATCCCGCAACAGAAGGAATAATATAATGCCAGTCGTATTTGTGATTTGCTTTCCAACTTAAAAAGTTTGTAGGTTTTTCATAATTTTTCATTGGATCATAAAACAAATATTTAAACCCAACAGTGGTTGTTTTTATCCCATTTCGGTGTTGGCTTAAAATATCCGAATTATAATAATCATTTTGATAATTTAAGGTTACTACTGCTTCCAATTGTTCCTTGTAAAAACCATATCTTGCGGTTAAATCTACTCCATATCCTTTGGCTTTATAGTCTAAAATAGTATGACTTTCATCCAAATAATTCACACCCGATTCCAGCTGAAATACTGTTTTTCCTACAGAAAAAGCTGACACAGAATTACCTGGGCGGTTGGAGTTAATGTCGTCAGTATACTGTGCATCACTATTTTGGAACCATACTATGCAAACAAAAAAGGCTAAAAGTTTTAGGTTCATAAGGATACTATTTTTAAAAAAGTGTATTTTTTAGAAATTCAAATGTACTATTTTTTATCATTATTTTAAGAGGTAATCCTAATTTTCAAACATGTAATTTAGTATTTTTGACAAAATTTTATAAATTATGCAAGTAGCATCCATAGGAAGTTTGATTGAAGATATTTTCGTAATTATATTAATATATTACGCAATTAAGTTTTTAACGAAATTATTTTTGCCTGTATTGGCTAAAAAAGTAGTTGAAAAAGCTAGTCAGCAATTTCAACAACAACAACAACAAAACACTAATTCACAGACTCAAAATAAACAAAGTGAAAAGCCTAAAGAAACTAAAAAAGTTGGCGACTATATTGACTACGAAGAGATAGAGTAATGGTTAATGGTTTAGAATTTCTAAAATCTAATATTAAAATTTATATTTAAAAATGAAGCAAGTTCAAAAGTTATATCCACATTTATTGGCCATTCTGGGTTTTGTATTTATTGCATTAATCTACTTTTTGCCTGTTTTACAAGGTAAGAAAATTTACCAATCGGATATTGTGCAATTCACCGCTATGGCGAAAGAGCAAAACGATTTTAGAGCAGCCGAACATACAGAACCTTATTGGACCAATGCTGCTTTTGGTGGTATGCCAACCTATCAAATGGGAGCTAATTATCCACATGATTATATTGGAAAATTAGATGATGCACTAAGGTTTTTACCTAGACCAGCCGATTATTTATTTTTGTACTTTTTAGGTTTTTATGGATTAATGTTAGTTCTTAAAATTGATCCTCTCAAGGCATTTTTTGGTGCCCTAGCTTTTGGTTTTTCAACTTATATGATTGTAATTCTGGGAGTTGGTCACAATGCCAAGGCCCATGCTATTGCATATATGCCTTTGGTAATTGCTGGAGTTATTTTGGTTTTCAGGAAAAAGTATGTCTTTGGTGGACTACTCACTATGCTTGCTGTTGCTTTAGAAATTAATGCCAACCATTTTCAAATGACCTATTATTTATTGTTTTTATTGTTACTACTAGGGATTTACTTTGGTTATAAATTTATCAAAAATAAAGAATTTAAAGAATTAGCAATTGTTGCAGGAACTTTCGCAGTTGCTGTAATCTTTGCATTAGGAACTAATGCAACTAGTTTAATGGCTACCAAAGAATTTACCGATTACAGTATTCGTGGGAAAAGTGATTTGACTGTAAGTCCTGAAGGCACCAAAAAAACCGAATCCACAACTTTGGATAGAAGTTATATAACGGAATACAGCTATGGCGTTGCCGAAAGTTTGAATCTTATTGCGCCTCGACTTTTTGGTGGCGGCAATGGCGAAAAATTAAGCAACGATTCTGCAGTTTACGATTATATGTTAAAATATGGCGCATCTGAAGATGAAGCGAGACAATTCACCGATTCTTACGCTCCTACCTATTGGGGGTCACAACCGATTGTTGCCGCTCCGGCATATATTGGTGCAGTAGTTTTCTTTTTGGCAGTTCTTGGTTTGTATCATGACAAACGAAAAATTAAATATGTATTTTTAATAGGAGCATTACTTTCTCTTGTGCTTTCTTGGGGGAAAAACTTCTCGGTTGTAACTGACTTTTTTATCGATTTCGTTCCTTTATACGATAAGTTTAGAGCCGTTTCCTCCATACAAGTGGTTTTGGAATTATGTTTTCCAGTACTTGCTATTGTTGGCTTACAATCATTTTTTACTACCGATAAAGAAAAACAATGGGATAGTTTGTGGAAAACTGTAGCCACCACTTTGGGATTGTTAGTTTTATTATTTCTATGTCGAAGTTTCTTTGATTTTTCAGGGACTATGGATGGGCAATTGCGTCAAATGTTCAGTCAAAGTCAGGATAAATCGTTTGGAGTAGGATTTATTGATGCTTTAAGAACAGATAGGAAAACCATGTATGCTGCCGATTTATTACGCTCTGGTTTCTTTATTGCTGCAGTAGCAGTAGCACTTTGGGCGCATACTAAAAATAAATTAGCATCTACAACAACAATTGTTTTAGTCGGATTATTGATGGTTGCCGATTTGGTTTTTGTAGATAAAAATTATGTAGGTAATAAAGATTTTGTTAGCGCCCATGAAGTGGATGTTCCATATGAAGCAACAGCTACCGATGAACAAATCTTGCAAGATACTACCAATTATAGAGTTCTTGATGTAGAAGGATATTTGAATGCCAAAGCGTCTTATTTCCACAAATCAATTGGAGGATATTCAGCCGTACGACCAAGAAGAATGCAGGAATTATTTGATTATCAAATAGCAAAAAACAACAAGCGTATTTTGGATATGTTGAATGTAAAATACATCATCCAAACCAATGATAAAGGCGAGGAGGTTGCTAGTATGAATCCAGCTGCAAACGGTAATGCTTGGTTTGTAAAAGAACTTAGAAAAGTTAATTCTAATGACGCCGAAATGAAAGCATTAGATAAATTAGATAATAAGAATGTAGCGGTTACTCAAAAAGAAGTTAGTGTAAAAGTTGGATTGCCAAGAGATTATCTTACAGATTCAACAGCAACTGTTAAACAGACTTTTAACAAACCCAACCATTTAAAATATAGTTCAAATAATAAAAACGAGGGTTTTGCTGTCTTTTCAGAAATGTATTATAAAAATGGATGGAATGCTACAATTGATGGAAAGGCAATTGAAATTATTAATGTAGATTTTGCTTTAAGAGGAATGTTAATTCCAGCGGGAAAACATTTAATCGAATTCAAATTTGAACCACAAGTTGTAAAAACCGGTAGCACCATTGCTTTAGTAAGTTCTATTGGAATGTTGTTGCTTTTAGTTGGTGGGATTTATTTTGAAAACAAGAAAAAGAAAAATTAAGGATAAATTACTTTCAAATGAAACAATCTACTTTATTTTTTGCAAATCCTGAAGTCCATCAATTGAGAAAAATTGAAGAAATTAGAGCCTTATCCTATCAAGATAGAATAAAACGATTGTTTGTATTAATTGAAATTTCAATTAAAATTAAAAATTCAAAAAGTATAAAATGACCGAACAAATCCTTGCTATTTGGAAATATTTTTTTCAATTTGATGTAAAATATATTACTATAGGTGGTTTTGCTGTAAATTTTCATGGATATAATCGTAGCACAGGAGATATTGATATTTTATTAGATGATACACCTGAAAACAGATATAAATTACGTAGTGCATTTGTAGAAATTGGATTAGGAGATATTAAAGAATTGGAATCGATGCAGTTTATTGCAGGATGGACAGAATTTACTTTAAATCATGGATTTACTTTGGATATAATGACTTCAATAAAAGGTCTTGAAAATAAAACTTTTAACGAGTTATTTATGGATTCAAATGAAACGGTTATTGACGGAATTCCAGTGAAATTTATAGATTACAATAATTTAATTATTGCCAAAAAAGCTTCTAACAGACCAAAAGATCAATTGGATATTGAAGAGTTAGAAAAAATCAATAAAAATTCTATTTCATAAATTTGAAAACCGAACCAAAAAAACTCCTAATCATCACTTATTATTGGCCACCAGCAGGAGGGCCAGGCGTGCAACGATGGTTGAAGTTTGTTAAGTATTTACCTGATTTCGGAGTGCAACCAATAGTTTATATCCCAGAAAATCCAACTTATCCTATTACAGATGAAGGGTTGTTGAAAGAGGTTTCTGATAAGGCAATTATTCTTAAAAATAAGATTTTTGAACCCTACCAATTGGCGAGCATTTTTTCTAAAAAACAAACTCAAAAAATAAGTTCCGGAATTATACCTGCAGCCAAAAAACAATCGTTTTTAGAAAAACTTTTGCTTTGGGTTAGAGGGAATTTATTCATTCCAGATGCCCGAAAATATTGGGTAAACCCTTCGGTTGCTTATTTAAAAAATTACATTCAAGAAAATAATATTGATACTATTGTTACTTCGGGACCTCCACATTCGCTGCATTTAATTGGCTTAAAATTAAAAGAACAATTAAATATAAAATGGCTTGCAGATTTTCGCGATCCGTGGACAACTATTGGCTATCATAAAGCATTAAAATTATCAACGTATGCCAATAAAAAGCACAAGTTATTAGAAAGCAAAGTACTCAATACTGCCGATACAATTATTGTTACAAGCAAAACTACTAAAACCGAATTTCAATTAATTACCAGCAAGCCAATTGAAGTTATTACAAATGGCTATGACATAGAGAATATTCCGAGGCAAACAATGGACGAAAAGTTTACAATATCACACATTGGTTCTTTTTTATCTAATAGAAATCCGAAAATATTTTGGGAAGTTTTGCAGGAATTAGTATCAGAAAATGAAGCATTCGCAGCGCAATTTCAATTGAAATTAATAGGAAAAGTAAGTCAGGAAATCCTTTACAGCATTTCGCAATATCAATTGGATGCTTACAGCAATAATCTTGGATATGTTTCACATTTAGTGGCAATCGAACACCAAAGAAAATCGCAAGTAGTATTGTTAATAGAAATTGACTCAGAGGAAACTAAAAGCATCATTCCGGGAAAATTATTTGAATACATGGTTTCCGAAAGGCCAATTATCGCAATAGGTCCTAAAGATTCTGATTTTTCTGAAATAATTACGTCTACTAATACAGGCGAATTCTTTAACTATTCTGAAAAAGACCGATTAAAAAAGACCATTCTATCTTATTTTGAATTATTTTTAGAAAATAAATTACAAGTTTATCCTATTGGATTAGAGCAATATTCTAGAAAAAGTTTGACGGAAAAATTGGTAAAGATCCTTTCGAAAAACTAATTACTTAATATAACGCAACACTGATTACCGAACACAGAACACTGAATACTGAACACTAAATATGGGAATAGTACAATCACAATCTATTAAAAACACTATTATCACTTTCTTCGGATTTGGGATTGGTGCTATTAATGCCTTGTTTTTGTATACCAATTTTTTAGGGAAGCTGCATTACGGAATTGTTGCAACCGTTCTTTCTGGAGCTAATATTATGATGCCTCTAATGGCTTTTGGAGTTCAAAATACTCTAATCCGATTTTTTTCGCATTACGAAAGCGAGAAAGAAAAAGAAGAATTCCTAACCTTTATGTTGTTTATGCCATTGGCATTTATTATTCCGTTAAGTCTTTGTTTTTATCTTTTTTATGACCCAATTTCATCCGTTTGGGTAGCAGAAAATCCATCATTAAAACCTTTCTTTTGGTTGATTCCAGTGGTTGGATTATTTATGGCCTATTTTGAGGTTTTTTATGCTTGGGTTAAAATCCACATGAAATCGGTGGTAGGGAATTTAATCAGCGAAGTTTTAGTTCGTTTAGTTGTTATGGTCTTACTTTTTTCGGTTCATTTTAATTGGATTGATAAAGCAACCTGTGTGTACGGAATAGCAGTTGCATATCTTGTACAAATGGTGCTAATGAAACTCTATGCGATTTCAGTAAAAATGCCAGTTTTACGATTTGTTATTCCAACAAATCTGAAAGATCTTGTTCAATATTCCTTGTTTATTATTATTTCAGGAGGAGTTGCAGTAATGTTAGTTGATTTTGATAAAGTTATGATTCCACATTATTTAGATATTAGTCAGAATGCTTTGTATGCGGTAGCAATATTTATTTCAACAGTAATAGTAGTGCCAAGTAGGGCATTAACTCAAATTGTTGCTCCAATAACCGCAAAATTAATGGCAGAAAATAAGCATGATGAATTAAATGATTTGTATAAAAAAAGTGCAATAAATCTTCAAGTTATTGGTGGATTCATCATGATGCTTATATTTTTAAACATAAAAGAAATGTATCATTTAATTCCGAAAGATTATAGTGGCGGAATTTGGGTGGTATTCATGATCGGACTTTCTAAATTTTATGATGTTATTTTAGGAAATAATAATTCGATTATTGTCAATACCAAACACTATAGAACGGTTCTTTTTTTCGGATTTTTTACGGTCCTTTTGATGATAGGTTTAAACATGATTTTCATTCCGCTTTATGGTATTGAGGGGTCTGCATTTGCAACTTTGTTAACGGTAATTATTTATAATACCATCAAGTTATTTTATGTAATTAAGAAAATGGATTTATATCCTTTTTCTAATAAAACTCTTTATTCTCTTGGAATATTGGTAGTTTGTTTTTGTTTGTTTTATTTTTGGGATTTTCCGTTTTCAACTATTATTAATGTACTTTTTAAATCTATATTGATTACCATTTTCTATGGGTATCTAAATTACAAATTGCAAATTTCTGAAGAAATGAATAAAGTAGTTGGTTCATTTTTAAAGAAACTAAAAATCGTTAATTAAAAAATTATTAAAAATCTTAATCTTAAAATAAGAATAATGCTACAAATTATTACTTGAATTTTTATATTTTTGAAATTGTTTTCCAAAAAAACTTCTTACACCATGAATATTAATTACAAAAACATATTTTTCTTACTAATTACTTTATTATCAATAAATTCATCTTTCAGTCAAACGTTTATTCAAGCCTATGCAGATGTGGTGAACCAATGTTCGCAAACTAATATTACAACCAACTTAACCCAATTTGAAGCCTTGGGTATGAAACGTCGAGGAACATCTCCTTTACAAAACACACTAAATTGGTTAAAAAACAAATATCTTAGTTATGGCTATACAGCAACTCAAATGCAAGAAGATTCCTATACTTATAATGGTTCAACAGCTACCTGTAAAAATTTGATTGTTACCAAAATAGGAACGCTTTATCCAAATACTTTTGTTATTGTTTGCGGACATTATGATTCTATAGGAGGAACTGGCACTAATGATAATGGAAGTGGTATCTCTAGTATTTTAGAAACTGCACGATTATTACAAAATATCCCAACCGCTTACTCCATAAAATTCATTAATTTTAGTGGTGAAGAAGATGGATTGTTTGGAAGTAAACATTTTGTTTCTTCAGTAGTGAATGCAACTACCCCAAAAATGGACATACGCTTGGTGTTCAATTTAGATGAAGTGGGAGGCGTTGCAGGATTGACAAATGACACCATCACATGTGAACGTGATAACAATAACAATCCTTCAACAAATAATGCGATTTCTGCTACAATGACAAATGAGTTGATGAATTGCGTTAGTTTATATTCTACTTTAAATACATTATTATCGTTCGCTTATTCTTCGGATTATATGTCGTTTCAAAGTAATAATGAAATCATTACTGGTTTTTTTGAAACTAACGAAACTACTCATAAACATACTTCTACCGATTTCTTGATCAACATGGATCCAGTTTATAATTATAATGTTGCCAAAGCCACAATTGGAGCTACTTTGCATTTTGCTCAAGCCGATCCTTCATCTATGTCAAATACTAAATTGGATGATTATGGTGTTAGTTTTTTTCCTAATCCAATTAAAGATACTTTGAATATCAATTTGGGTTCTTTGCCTGAATCGGATTATACTTTTTCAATATTAAATTTTGAGGGAAAAGAAGTTATGAAAGTTGTTTTCACCAATGCAAAATTGATAGAATCAATTCCAGTTTATTCTTTATCCAAAGGAATTTATTTAGGAGTTTTACAAACTGACAACCAAAGAATTACTAAAAAAATTGTTATAGATTAGAATTGTCACGCGTATAAAACAGAAGAATTGCAACTCGGATAGGAAAGGTTTTACAATTTATCTTTCAAATACTTCCCTGTAATAGAATTCTTATTCTTTACAATATCTTCAGGAGTTCCTGCAGCTAGAAGTAATCCACCGTTTTCACCACCCTCGGGACCAAGGTCGATAATCCAATCGGCACATTTTATTAAGTCGAGGTTGTGTTCTACAACCAAAATCGAATGTCCTTTATCTATTAAGGCATCAAACGAAGCCAATAATTTTTTAATATCGTGAAAGTGCAAGCCAGTTGTAGGTTCGTCAAATACAAAAAGTGCTTTGTCTTTGGTAGTTCCTTTAACCAAGAAAGAAGCCAATTTAATACGTTGTGCTTCACCACCCGAAAGGGTAGAAGACGATTGTCCTAATTGCACATAACCCAAACCAACATCCTGTAAGGGTTGTAATTTCTGTGTGATTTTCGTTTGCTTGTGTTCGTTGAAAAACAAAATAGCATCATCCAAAGTCATGGTGAGAATATCATCGATATTTTTTCCTTCAAAATTCACTTCCAAGATTTCTTTCTTGAAACGTTTACCGCTACAAGTTTCGCAAGGCAATTCCACATCGGCCATAAAAACCATTTCCACATTTATTGTACCATCGCCTTTGCAGGTTTCACATCGACCGCCGTCTACGTTAAACGAAAAATGTTTGGGTTGGTAACCTCTAATTTTAGATAACTTGGTTTTAGAAAACAAATCCCGAATATCATCATAAGCCTTAATATAGGTTACTGGATTAGAACGCGAACTTCTTCCAATTGGGTTTTGATCCACATATTCAATATGTCTGATTTTGTGGTAATGCCCTTGCATATCCGAGTATTGTCCTGCTTTTTCACTCACACCTTCCAATCTTTTTTGAATGGCTGGAAATAGTATTTTCTTTACTAAAGTACTTTTTCCACTACCAGAAACTCCTGTAATTACGGTTAAACATTCCAATGGAAAACGAACATCCAGGTTTTGTAAATTGTTTTCTCTAGCACCAAGAATATCAATATAAGTACCCCATTTTCTGCGGGTTCTAGGAACTTTAATTTCCATTTCACCATTAAGGTATTTGGCGGTCAAAGAATTCGATTTTAAGATTTCATCAAATGTTCCTTGCGCCACTAATTCACCACCATGCGTTCCGGCTTCAGGACCAATATCAATAATCAAATCTGCTTGTTTCATGATATCTTCATCGTGTTCCACCACAATAACGGTGTTTCCTAAATCCCGAAGATTTTTAAGCACTTCAATCAATAATTCGGTGTCTTTAGGATGTAAACCTATACTTGGTTCGTCCAAAATATACATGGAACCAACCAAACTACTTCCCAACGAAGTGGCAAGGTTAATACGCTGGGATTCGCCACCAGAAAGAGTTGCCGAATTTCTATTTAAAGTCAAATAGTCCAAACCTACATTGCTTAAAAATGCCAAGCGACTATTAATTTCAATCAGTAATCTTTTCGAGACTGTTGTATCGTATTCGGATAATTTTAATTCCGTAAAAAATGGAATCAATCTCTTTATGGACAAGTCTACTAAATCGGAAATGGTTTTGCCACCCACTTGAATGTAATTGGCTTCTGCACGAAGGCGTTTGCCTTTACAAACATTACATTTTGTTTTTCCGCGGTAACGCGATAACATCACCCGATTTTGAATTTTATAATTTTTTTCTTCTAATTCCTTAAAGAAATCATTTAGCCCCTGAAAATATTGATTTCCTTTCCAAATTAAGTCTTTTTGTGCTTCCGAAAGTTCAAAATAAGGCTTATGAATTGGGAAATCAAATTTGTAGGCATTATTTACTAATTCATCTCGATACCATCCCATACTCTCACCACGCCAAGGATAAATGGCATTTTCAAAAACAGAAAGTGCCGTATTCGGAATTACTAATTCTTCATCAATACCAATAACGTTACCATATCCCTCACATTTTGGGCAGGCTCCGTATGGATTATTAAAACTAAACAAATGCACATTAGGCTCTAAGAAAGTCATGCCGTCCAATTCGAAATTGGAACTAAAATGACTGCGGTTATTATCTTTTAAATCTTGCAAATAACAATCGCCTTTTCCTTCAAAAAAAGCAGTTTGAACAGCATCGGAAAGTCGGTTGAAGAATTCCTCTTCCTCTTTTACAACGATACGATCAACAATAAGTAAGATATCTTTAATATTGAGCTTATGTTTATCAATTTCATCCAAACGCACCATTTCATTATTTACTAAAATCCTTGCAAAACCTTGTTGCAAAAGCACTTTTAGTTTGTCTTCTAGTTTTCGGCCTTCTTCCAAATGGATAGGAGCAAGGAGTAACCAACGGCTTTCTAATTCGAATGTTTTTACAGTGGAAATAATATCAAAAACGGTATCTTTTCTTACTTCCTTGCCAGAAATAGGAGAAATTGTTTTTCCAATTCGGGCAAAAAGTAATTTTAGATAGTCATAAATTTCAGTAGAAGTTCCAACGGTTGATCGTGCATTAGTAGTATTTACTTTTTGTTCGATTGCAATAGCTGGAGCAATTCCTTTGATGTAATCTACTTTTGGTTTATCTAATCGCCCAAGGAATTGTCGCGCATAAGAAGACAAACTTTCTACATAGCGGCGTTGCCCTTCGGCATATAATGTATCAAATGCCAAAGAAGATTTTCCAGATCCCGAAAGCCCCGTAATCACTACTAATTTATTTCTAGGAATAGCAACATCCAAATTTTTTAAATTGTGAATGGCAGCACCTTTTATGATTATATTTTTCTTAGGATCGAGGGTAGAAATATCTTTTGGAATCATAGTAAAAAACTAATTTTTGCAAAGATAATGATTTCTAAAATGAGATTGGGTGTTGAACAAATCACAAATTATATTTTGATGATTTTATACTATATTTGGATTATTGTTTTACGACAATATTGCATATTTGCTATGTAACACCACAAGTAAACGCTAAGAGTAGCATCCAAACATAAAATATATTTTTTGGAAGAAAAAGAACTCATCTCAAGATTAAAGAAGAACGACGAAATAGCGTTCGGCATTTTGGTGGATTTGTTTTCTAAAAAAGTCTACAACACTTGTGTTGGGATGTTGCAAAACATGGAGGATACTCAAGATATTACCCAAGAAATATTCATCACTATACATCTCAACATAAATGAATTTAAGGAAGAATCTTCTCTTTCCACTTGGATTTATAGAATATCGGTAAACAAATGCTTGGAATTTATCCGAAAGAAAAACAGAAAAAAGCGTTCTGGAATCTTTAAATCTATTTTTTCTTCTTATGGTGAAAAAGCCATTGAAAACCATTCGGATTTTATGCATCCCGGAATCCAATTGGAAAACAAAGAACGCTCCATAATTTTATTTAAAGCGATTGGTTTATTGCCCGAACAACAACAAACTGCTTATATTTTGCATAAAGTAGAGCAGGTAAGTTATAATGAAATAGCCGTTATCATGGAAGTTTCTTTATCGGCAGTAGAATCGTTGCTTTTTAGGGCTAAACAGAATTTAAAGAAGCATTTGGCAACTTATTATGAAGAAAATGAAAAATAACCGCAAGTTTTTTAATAATTAAATATCTATAGTAATATGAACTCGCACGATACTAATTTAGAAACAACTTTAAAATCGCTAGATAATCTTCGAAGATTGGAAGTGCCAATAAATTTAAAACAGGCTATTAAAAACAATTTCTCTAGCAATGCATCATCTACTATGAGTATAACTCAAAAGTGGATGTTAGCAGCAAGCGTTGTAATACTTATTGGAATAAACGTTCTTACAATAAAACAATATTCGAAACAATCCGAGAAAACTACTGACACCGCTTCTAACGAAAAGAATTTAGTGTATAAAGAATATTTTTCTAATACAATAGAATAAAAATTGCACCCATGAATAATATAAAATTTTTAAAATCAATTTTACTAGTCCTACTATTAGTAAATGTAGCAACCATGAGTTTTTTATGGTTTACAAAACCACCCAAGCCTAATCTGCAGGGTTCCGCTAAAGGTTTTTTTGCAAAAGAATTATCTTTTTCTGCAAAACAAGAACAACAGTTTGAAACATTACAAACTGCTTTTCAGGAGCAAAGAGAAGATTTAAGACATGAGGTTAAAGATAAATATGATATTTATTTTGATTTACTTCAAAACCCAAAAGTAGACTCTTTAACTGTGAAAAAAACAGTTAGTGAGATTATTAGAATTAAAGAAAAAGAAGAACTCGCTTTGTTTTATCATTTTAAAAAAGTACGATCTATTTGTGATGCTTCTCAGAAACAAAAATTTGATAAGATTGTTAAAGAAGTGGCTCAAATGATGGTGCCAGGACGGCCAGAAGGGCATCGACCTCCTCCACCTGGAATGATGGAGGATTAAGGGCCACCACCTGGAGAGTAAGTTATGAAAAAAGTTGTTGTAATAATAGTGATTTGTGCCTTAACCTGTCTTTCTTTTCAAATGAAAAAGAATCAGAGAGACGTTACAGTTTTAATGAATCTTAATTTTAATAATGAGTCTTTAGTTTTGACAGATAAAAAATATGTCACCAAAACAAAGGATACGGTAATAATTACCAAATTGAAATTTTACCTTTCTAATGTTGTGTTAGAATTAGAAGATGGAAGCCAGTATAAAGAAAGTAAAAGTGTTCACTTGGTAGATGCAGAAACTTTGAGTTCCTTAGAGTTTCATTTGAAAAATGCACCAGATTTAAAAATAAAAAAAATAAGATTTAACATTGGGATTGACAGTCTAAATAATGTTTCTGAAAAATTTGATGGTGATTTAGATCCAATAAATGGAATGTATTGGGCTTGGAATACAGGATACATTAATATGAAATTGGAAGGTAAAAGTTCTAGTTGTGTAAATGTGAAAAAAGAATTTCAGTTTCATATTGGAGGGTATTTGCAAAAGCAAAATGCAATTCAAGTAATAGAAATAATAGTTCCTGAAAATAAGGGATTAATTTCTATTAATGTGGAACTTAGTAAGTGGTTGGATACTATTTTTTTAAAAGAAACAAATTCTATAATGATTCCTGGAGAAAAAGCTATTTCAATGGCTGAAAAGTATAAAAATATGTTTCAAATAACTCAATAAATATATAGATTAACCAATAAAATAAATATGAAAAAGAAATTGCAATTATTTTCGCTTATCCTGATAATTAGTAACGGTATACAGGCACAATACAACACTATGTCAATGCCAGAAGCACTTTATGGCACTACTTTTAATTTGAATATTCACGAAAGCACTAAGCAGTTAGTTACTGGTAACCAAACTATTACAGGATCTATTAATAACGAGAGTTTTTGGGGACCTACTTTATTCGTTAATAAAGGCGATTTAGTACACATGAACGTTACCAATAATTTAAATGAATCTACAACTTTGCATTGGCATGGAATGCATTTACCATCGGTTATGGATGGAGGGCCACACCAAGTAATTCCTGCAGGAACCCTTTGGCAACCGTATTGGACAGTTATGAATCAAGCTTCTACTTTATGGTACCATCCTCATTTGCATGAAACTACTCAAGCTCAAATGACTAAAGGGGTAGGGGGTTTTATTATTGTAAAAGATCCTCAAGAAACTGCTTTGGCTTTGCCAAGAACTTATGGTGTAGACGATATTGTATTGGCATTAACTAGTAGAAGTTATAATGCAACTTCTAATACTTTTGTAAGTACTACCAGAGTATATGGTGATTATATGTTGTCTAATGGTACTCCAAATGCACAAATTAGTTTGCCAAAACAATACGTTAGAATGCGAATTTTAAATGCCGAAATTGAAAGAGGCTATAATTTAGGATTTAGCGATAACCGTACTTTTTATATTATTGGAAATGATGGCGGATTACTAAACGCTCCAGTTGCTGTTACTAGAGTTAAATTAATGGTTGGAGAGCGTATAGAAATCATGGTAAATTTAGGAGGAGATACTGTTGGTTCTAGTCTCGATTTAAAAGCCTATAATTCGGGACAAACATTAGGTTATCCAGGTGGTGAACCAAACACATCGGGAGATTTTGGAAGTTTGTTAAATAATATAGATTTTAATGTTTTACACATTAATGTTGCTGCAACTACTACAGCAACTACGCCAATCACAGCTGTGCCAACGACTTTAATTTCTAATACCTATTGGACTGCGACAAATGCAACGGTTACTCGTGCTATAGCAGTAACCAATGGAAATCCAGGTCCTGCAAGCGTTCCATTTAATTTTGACAACACAACTTATTCATTAACAATGACCCCAAAAGTGGTTAACTTGAATGATATTGAAAAATGGACGGTTACTAATAATAATGTTTTCGGACATTCTTTCCATTTACATGATGTTGAATTCAAAATTGTGGCTCGAAACGGAAGTGCAACAGCAGTAGGGACGCATGAAAGTGGTTGGAAAGACACCTTTTATTTGCCTAGAAATGAGTCTGTTACTTTTGTAGCCAAATTTGATGACTTTGCTGATTCCGATGTAAACCATCCGTATATGTACCATTGTCACTTTGGTGGACACGAAGATGCTGGAATGATGGGACAATTTATTGTTACAGGGACTATGGCAACAAACCAAAATGCTACTAATACTAACTTTAGTTTGTATCCAAATCCAGCAAATGATAAATTGTTTATTAATTTAAAAGATACTGCTACCGAAATTTATTACGTTACAATCGCTACTATTACAGGTAGAGTGGTTATGATGTTGCCCCAGCCAGAATGGCAAAACGGAATTGATATTTCGTCATTAGAAGCAGGAGTTTATACTTTTCAAATGATGGATAAACAATCTAAAAGTATTACCACCAAAAAATTCATAAAAAAATAAAACATGAAAAAGTTAGTATTCTTTTTCTATGCGCTAGTTCTAGTAATTTTTTCTAGCTATACTGTTTATGAAAAGGAGAAAACCATCTCTGATTTTAAATTGAAAAGCGCTACAACTAACCGTTGGGTTTCGCTTTCGGATTATAAAAATGCTAAAGGTTTTGTAGTTGTTTTTAGTTGTAATAAATGTCCGATGGCAAAATTTTATTCGCAACGATTGAACCAAATGGATGCCAAATATAAAAAATTAGGAGTTCCTGTGCTCGCAATAAATTCTATGGATACCTTGGCTTATGCTGAAGAATCTTTTAAATTAATGCAAAAAAAAGCTAAGAAAGATCAGTTTTCATTTCCATATTTGCAAGATAAAAAACAAAATATTGCTAAAGAATTTAAAGCAACTCATACGCCACAGGCATTTCTAATGTGGAAAAATAAAGCAGGAAAATTTGTAATAAAGTACCAAGGTGCAATTGATGATAATGCTGGAGAGCCCGAAAAAATTAAGCATCATTTTTTAACAGATGCTATAGATGAATTGTTGCAAGAAATGAATGTAACTATACCAAAATCAGAATCTTTTGGGTGCAGGATATATTTTAGAGGCGAAGTAAAAAAAATGGATTAATACTAAATTAATTGAAAAAAAAGAGGATAAGTCTTATCATATTATTACTATTAGCATGTAGTTTTTTATCTTTAAATAAGGTAGAAAACTTTCCTTTTTATGAAGATTTTTTTGTTCCGAAAGGATGGCCTAAACCGGTATATAATTTTAAGGAAAACAGACTCACTAAAGAAGGATTTGAATTAGGTAGACAGTTGTTTTACGACCCCATTCTTTCTAGAGACAGCACCATTTCATGTTCTAGTTGCCATTTGCAATTTACGGGCTTTGCGCACACAGATCATGCTTTGAGTCATGGGATAGAAGGAAGAATAGGAACTCGTAATGCAATGCCTTTGATTAACTTGGCGTGGGCTAAAACCTTCCATTGGGACGGCGGTGTACTTAGTTTAGAAGCACAATCAATAAACCCAATTACCAATTCGCAAGAAATGGATAATACATTAGTAAATGTTTTAGGAAAATTAAACCATTCTAAAAAGTATAAAAGTCTATTTAATTACGCTTTTGGAGATAGCATAGTAACGACAAAAAAACTATTGCAAGCAATTGCACAATTCACGGTTTCGCTACAATCGTATAATTCTAAATACGACAAAGTAATGCATCATGAAAAAGATGTTTTCTTTACAGATCAAGAAGAAAATGGGCACCAATTGTTTAAGCGGAATTGCGAATCGTGTCATAAAGAACCATTACTTACCAATAATCATTTTGCCGATAATGGATTGCCTATTGACCAAGATTATAAAGATTACGGAAGACTAAAAATCACACAAAACCCTAAAGATAGTTTTAATTTTAGAGTTCCAACTTTGCGGAATATTGAATTCACTTATCCATATATGCACGATGGTAGATTTAAAAAATTAAAAGAAGTTCTAGATTTTTATACTAACGGACAAGTTCAACGTAAAACAATAGCTAAAGAATTCCAAAAGCCAATTTTCTTAACAGATAATGATAAAAAAGATTTAATAGCTTTTCTAAAGACATTAACAGACAAAGAGTTTTTATTCAACCCAAAATTTAGTTTTCCTAAATAATAAGAATGTAATTAATATAAACAAAAAACCAACAACAATTATGAAAAAAACAAGTACTTTTTTAATTTTATTTATGACATTCCTATTGAATGCACAAACTAATCCAATTATTACGAGTTGGTTGCAAAATACAACTGGCATTACCGGAAGGCATTATGTTGCTGGAAATTCAACAGCTATAACAGATGCTGTCCAAGCAAATGTTCAAACTGTAAAATACAATTCTACCAATGTGTATGTTTCGGCTACGGGAATACCGGCATATATTACGGGTCCTTTTCAAGATGGTAATACATCTTTAGCAACTGCTCAAAATAAAATTTTCAAGTTTCCAATAGCACCTACACAAAACACTGGAACTGCAACAGCAACTTCAGGCGGAAATATTGGGATTTTCAAAAATGGAGTTGCTTTATTTGATTATCGTGATGGAGTAGCTTGGAATAATACTACTCAGTCACTTTGTGGAGGGCCAGGATTCACTCCATGTCCAGGTGGACCTGGAACAACACAAGCATGGAATAGAGATGCAATTCCTGCAGAACGTGCAGGTTTTGATTGTGCAAAAGCACATCCAGCGATGGGAAATTACCACCACCACCAAAATCCAAGTGCTTTTAATTTAGATTTAAATGTTTTATCTACAGTTTGTAACACTTACCCTTCTGACGGGCTTTATGTTATTAATTCGTCACAACATTCACCACTTTTAGGTTTTGCTTATGATGGATTTCCAATTTATGGTGCATACGCATACACTAACACGGATGCAACCGGTGGGATCTCAAGAATGAAATCAAGTTATCAATTAAAAACTCAAACTACCAGAACTAATGGTCCATCTATAGGTCAAGTTGTAGGAACACAAACTTTATTTAATGGCTATTTTAGAGAAGATTATGAATATGTTGCTCATCCTGGAGATGCTACCTATTTAGATATTCACAATGGACGTTTTTGTAAAACTCCAGAATATCCGGATGGTATTTATTGTTATTTTACTACTGTTGATGCGAATCATAATTCTACTTATCCTTATGTAGTAGGGCCTACTTATTATGGAAATGTGGTTGCAGCAACAGTTACAACCGTTCCTGCCGGAACAACAACTTACACACAACTTTCTAATGATGTATTTGAAAATAAAGAATTTAAAGTTGTTATAGCGCCAAATCCAGCTCAAGATTTTATAGCAATACAAACTCAAATGGCCGAAAAAGATTATAAAGTAGAGCTTGTTGATGAGTTGGGAAAAATAATTAAAACATTAAAGATTCTTCAAGGAAGCACACTTTCAATTATAGAAACAGATACAATTCACAGTGGTGTTTATTTTGTTAGAATTTCCGATGGATTAAATAATAAATCAACTAAAGTCATTATTGAATAATTTAAAATTTAATATACAAAACCCTGTTTTATATTTATTTGAATAAACCTATTTTTTTGATGAATTTTGGAAGAATTCTACAGGATTAAATTAAATTTTAAACGAAATCGAAATAGTAGAATACATCATTACCACAACATTAATTTAAATCATTATTTTTGTTTTTTGCAAATAAGTTGTTTATTTCTATTAAAAATGAC
>Ga0114971_10000193_pt1 | contig 38189 bp, 35 predicted proteins | sample M_140625_MF_Meta_FD_87320 | JGI IMG/M metagenome (GOLD analysis project Ga0114971, IMG submission 87320) | Freshwater microbial communities from Lake Montjoie, Canada to study carbon cycling - M_140625_MF_MetaG | ecosystem: Environmental > Aquatic > Freshwater > Lake | place: Lake Montjoie... | reverse complement strand
TCGTTTTTTTCAAAAGTATTTTGGATTTTTCAAAAAAGGACATTTATAAATGTCCATTTTGCAAAAAAAGTTTTTAGATTTGAAAAATACATCGACTTCGTCACTCAGAGCATAATGCTCACATTCACGTTTTTTAGTTGAAAAATTTGTTACGATAACTTTTTCCCCAAAATCTTAAAATATATATTAAAAGGGTTTAGGCAGTTTTTTGTATACTAATATAGTATACAAAAAATGCCAAAAAATGCCGTTTCTTTTATTTGCGAAGCTTGTCACTTCAAATGCTCTAAGGAGTCTAACTACCAAGCACACCTCGCCACACTGAAGCACCAAAAGTTTACAAAAGTTTACAACAAAAACACCGAGACTGATAATGCTCTCAAGTGTGAGTGTTCTAAAACATACACAACGCGTATGGGACTTTGGAAGCATAAACAAAAATGTCCATTTGTGAAAGAGAAAAATGACACGGTTATATCGTCAGACTTAAAGGATATTCACGATATAGATAAAGACGATTTAATATTAAAGCTGTTAAAAGACAATGAAGAGATTCGCCAAATCTTGAAAGATGTGATACCTAAAATGGGTAACAATACTATAATAAATAATAATAATAATACAACTAATAATTTCAATCTTAATTTCTTTTTAAATGAGCAATGTAAAGATGCTCTCAATATTTCAGAGTTTGTAGATTCTCTGAAGATAACGTTTGAGGATTTATTATATTCGAAGAAGAACGGATTAGTCGAGGGGATAAGTAATGTGATGATACGAGGATTGAAGGAGTTGGATATATATAAGAGACCGATACATTGCACGGATAAGAAGAGGGAGACGATGTATATAAAGGATCAGGATAAATGGGAGAAGGATGAGACGCACGAGATAATGAAAAATACGATAGAGATGATAGCGGATAAGGAGCGGACGGCATTACAAATATGGACAGATAATAATCCTGATTGGATAGAGACGGAGAAGAAACAGATTGAATATCTCACGATGTTGCGTAGTATATCTGAGCCGATAGAGGACGAGGATAAGAATGGTAGGAAGATCATTCGAGCGGTGAGTCGCGAAGTGATAGTGGATAAGAAGGATTAATGGGAGGGCTGGATGCGATGAATGGCAAGTGCGGGAGAAAATGCGAAATGTTAATATTATTACAAAAATAATATTAATTGTAGTGGTATAGAAATAATATAATATATGTAATTATATCATAATATTGGTCTATATTGTGCGTGTTGTGTTTTATGGTTTTAGAGAATTTCGTATATTATAATATATTTGAGGATTCGCGTAAGGCACCGCCGGATGAAGTTGCGTATCAAAAGATGGAGGAGTCGTTATCATCGCCGATAAGGCGGACAGATAGTGGAGAAATATATTATGATACGGTATATAGTCCTAGGTTACCCTATACGACGGTGAGAACGTATGATGATTATGTGGCATATAATGATGTAATAAAGCAACATAAGATGTTAAATGATAAGAAGGAGATGAGTGAGAATCGTTTCCTTTTTTTTCTGAGGGAGATGTTTTGTTGTAGGTAATTGTGTGTATGTGTCGTCTATATCTAGAGATCATCGTATGTTTATATTTTTCTATATTCTCTAGCAACAACAACGTATAGATATGTGCCTAATATGACACCGATTATATCGAAAGCGGGGTGTTCTAGTAGTTCTCCAAATATGTTTTTGTTATAGTTTTTAATGTATGTGCTGATAATTATAGCTACGGAGGAAGATAAAGCACCGACCATTATATCGCTGTTATCGGGCCTTAGACCGATTTTATTGAAAACCTGCGCGAGACCTTCGTGAAGGAATACGCCAAAGAAAAGCGAATCGATAAACCCGTATATTACGAATGTGGTAATAGAAAGTAGTAAAATGTGTGCGTGGATATTTTTCATATTTGTTTGGGTATATTATATGCGGGGATATTTTTATTTTTAGCGAAAACTACTTAAAAATAAAAATACATATTTTATTTAGGCACTATCGACGACACTCCCGCTCACCACCCGCGATTTACCAAGATGACCACGAGCTACCATTGAGAGCACCATTAGCCGCTTCAGGTTCTGGATTCATATCATCCATACCAAATGTAGCACCACCTGCCATAGGTGTTGCCGTGTTAAAGTTCTGGACAGGCTGCTGCATCATACCGCCACCCATACCGCCCCCCATACCGCCACCATAGTTGGACATTGATGGACCCTGAACAGGGAGAGGCGGAGGCGCGGCATATTGCTGAGAGATTTGCGGGTTTAAGGTTGTTTGGTTTGACGACTGCTTATTAGCTGCAGTTCCTGTTTTTCCCTTTGCTTTATTTTTGGCTTTTGCGATAGTGTCTTGAGGGACATCTGGTCTTCCTTCACCAGGGACGCGACCTACTTCCAAGTTATATTGCCCTTCTTCATAAGCAAACAGATTAAATGGTTTGGGAGTAAGTCCAAGTTTAGATGCGATCCAGTTATCTACAGTGAACCAAGTGTCAAATCTGTGTAATAGAATGGCCGTTCTTTCGCGGAAACCGGCGTGACTAATTAACATAAGTGTTACAAATACAATAATAACAGTTGTTAAATTAATAGTCTCATAGTATTTGCCGCTAAACGTTGGAATGTAGTTAATTATCCTATCAATAAAAAATATGCCTATAATCATAAACATTATTTCAATAAATGTTATTATAAATATATATAAAGACGAGTCTTCGTGTGAAGCTGTAGGGGAATATTTCTTTGTGAAATAAATAAATAACATAATAGGAATTATTGACAAGGAAGAATATTGTATGATATTCAGCAAATCTTCCTGTTTAAATTTCGATAATTTAAATACATAAGAGAAAAATCCCTGATTTGTTATTGGTTTTATACTATCGTCCATTAGTTTATATTATGAAATATATTAAGAAATTAAAATAAAATAAAAATTATTTATTCAATGTAATACAAAATATACTAAAGATATTTGTATTTTATTTATTATAATTACCAAATGTTAAAAAGATTTGCTAAAGCAAATATGGTTCCCGTATATTCTGACAACACGGCCGGTAATGTAACCCACGAAGAGTATCAATATTTAAACCTTATTCACGATATTTTACAGGAAGGAACGATAGAGAAAGGGCGAAATGGTATTACTAAATCTATATTCGGTAGTGCTATGGTCTTCTCTTTATCTGACGGCGTTATTCCTATATTAACGACAAAGCGAACAGCTTGGAAAACGTGTATTCGAGAGTTGTTGTGGTTTATTCGCGGAGATACAAATAATGCTCATCTTCAAGCAGAAGGTGTTCATATATGGGATGATAACGGGTCACGTGAATTTCTCGACAGTAGAAACCTCTATAATAATCGAGAGGGGGACTTAGGCCCCGTATATGGTCATCAGTGGCGCCATTTTAATGCCAAATACGACACTTGTGATAGTGATTATGACGGGAAAGGCGTAGATCAACTAGAGCAAATTATAGAGTCGCTAAAGAATCCGGCAACAAGAACGAGTAGAAGAATGATAATGAGTGCGTGGAATCCGTGTCAGTTAGATCAGATGGCGCTTCCGCCGTGCCATATATTGTGCCAGTTTAATGTAAGCGATGGCAATAAGTTGTCGTGTTCTCTTTATCAGCGAAGTGGAGATATAGGGCTTGGAGTCCCATTTAATATAGCAAGTTATTCTACATTGACACATTTATTAGCGAAACATTGTGGTCTAGAGGCATACGAGTTTGTATACTTTTTAGGGAATGCGCATATATATGATGAACATATTGAACCACTGAAAGAACAATTAGGACGCGAGCCGTATGAGTTTCCACGTATCGTTATATCTATGGCACGAGATAAAATAGATGATTACACAATTGACGATTTTAAAATAAAAGACTATAAATGTCACGATACATTGAAGATGAAAATGGTGGCATAATGGGCGTTTTAAATAATAAAAGGTGTAAAATAATACAAATAATTACAAATATATAGCGATGTTCTAAATGTTAAGTAATATAATATGTTTGCGTATAAAAAGGTTTAAAATACTATTATTAAGAAATATATACAAAATATTAAATGAGTAATAATGCTTCTTTATCGTCTGCTAAGAGACGGCGTGGTGGCGCCCCTCCACCAATGTCGCCACAAACTTCCGGTGCAGGTGGTAGCAATTTACCCCCTGGTTTGCCCCCTAATTTTCGACAACTTCCTCCCCAAGTTCAGCAACAAATGCTGCGACAGATCCAGATGCGCGGTCCTCCTCCTCCTCCTCCCCATTCTGCCATTCCTCCATCTATGCATGCGAATATACCTACCCATATAAACAAGGTTATGTCTGCTCCTAATGCGATGGGAGGTGGTGCGGGTGCCGGCGCTGCCAGTAATGGGCCATATGTAGTAAATTCCGTTCTACATAATCGTGCTACAGGAGAGGTGGCAGGACTCCATATTAGAGATCTACCGATGACCTCTACAGGTCTACCTTGCCTTCCTTCAGGTGCTCCTCTGCCACCCAATGTATTGTTTAAGTTACATCATGACGAGTTATTGAATCAGGATGCGACTTTAAATGAACATTCAAATCGGTTACAATTGCTCACGAATCGTGTAGATAAAATCGAGAAATCTGGTGGCGGCGGCGGTGGCGGCGATGATGAAATGTCAGGCGCAAATGGTTCTTCATATGAGAGTATCGTAGAGGATGGCACCTTTATTGCTAAGGTTGTTGATAATATTTTGACAAATACGAATTTGTCTGATATTATAAATCAGATTGAGCCATTACAGAAAGAGAATGAGGCATTACGCGCACTTTTGAATTCTCAGCAGACAACATTGAACGAGTTATCTGGGCTTGTGATGAAACTATTGAATAATGGGCTGCCTACATACGGATCGAATAATGCGAACGATGGTGACTATCTTAGCTATGATGCTTCTGCTTCAATAGCCGAATATAATGCGGATGATGTTACTAAAGTAGAGACGAATTCCAATGCGGTTGATAGCAAAGATGTCGTTTTAGAAGAGGCAGAAGAGGCGGAAGAGACAGAAGAAGCGGACGCTCTCGATGATGAAGTAGAATCTTGATGAGATTCTAAAAACACGTTAAACGCCAATGACGGGAGATTATAGGAAATAGGAATACAGGAATATAAGAATACAATATACAAGAATCTATGAGTTAAATTAACATAAAATAATCAGCATATTTTATGTTAATGAGTATAAATTTGTAAATATTAGTATAAAAACAAATTAGTAATAAGTAATAAGTATTAAGTAAAATATCCTTAATGAAAGAAGTAATCGCGGTATTAGTATTTTGTCTTGTATTATTCATATATTTACACGTTTTTTTTCATTTAAAGAAGTGTGATGATTTAGAGGTATATGAAATATGCGATCCATCCAAAGAGAAGCTAGAAGAGATATGTGATATTCGACAACCAGTGGTAACATTTTTTTCAAATGAGAGTCTAATGGAGAACTGTAATTTTAATTCTATAAAGACGAACTATAGCGCATTTGATATAAGGATAAGGAATGTAAAAGAGCACGATGACGAAACCGAATTATATGTTCCTTTAGGAATAAGCGAGTCGATTGAGTTATTTAAGAAGGACAAAGATTCGAAATATTTGAGCGAGAGAAATTCCGATTTTCTGGAAGATTCGGGTCTTATAAAGCACTATAGACACAATGATATGTTTTTGAGACCATCTATGGTATCATCGTGTATGTATGATATCATTTTCGCATCATTAAATACCGAAACACCTCTTAGATATGAGGTTAATTATAGGAACTATTTTTTGGTTACACACGGTAAGATTATAGTCCGTGTATTTCCGCCGAAGTCAACAAAATATTTATATGCTACAGCTGACTACGATAATTTCGAATTTAGATCACCGGTTAATCCGTGGAATGTTCAGGCGCATTATAGGTCTGATTTCGATAAATTAAGGAGTATGGATATTACGCTTATTCCGGGGCAAATGGTTCATATACCGGCGTATTGGTGGTATAGCATTCGGTTTGTAAAGTCGAATACGTCGATATGTTCTTTCAAGTATAAAACATATATGAACACATTGGCGATAAGTAATCATTTATTTATGAGGCTACTACAGAGGCAAAATACTAAGAGTGTTATTGCCAAAAAGATGGATTTAAAGACGAACAAATCAGATTCTGAAATTGTGCCGATATTAAACGAGAAAGATAAGAGTGATGTAGTGCCAGAAGTAAGGATTGATGTAGTATCTACGCTGGCACCAGTGGCAGCAAATGACAGTGAAGTAACAAGAATCGATTTGTAATAATATTATTAATAATATTAATAATAATAATAATAATAACACTTATACCTCGAAAGGACTAAGATTTGTAGTAAGACCTGATTCAAGTAGGTCAATAAAATTGCGAATATTTATTTGTTTAAGATTGATGCGATGTTTGGGGTTAATGAGAACGAGTTGGAATGCGTTGCGAAAGTGAGGGGATATGTGGTGTAGGTATTTATTTGATACGTATTTTTCAGAGTCGAAGAATTCGCCTGGATATTCACTATAAAGATTGTAACAATTACGAAAAATGAGAATAGTAGCGAATAACATAGCCACAGACCATAGATCATTACGTTTATAATTTTTACTCCATTCATATGTCTCTTCTTCATCGTTATGGACATTTCGCGTTGCTGGGTGACAGAATGGTTTTGTCCCTCCAGTTCCTTCAGATACTGCGTGTATACCGGATAGTCCAAAGTCGATAAGGTATGGTATATTCGTGGTATTTTGTATTAAAATATTGCCTGGTTTGATATCACCGTGAACGACATGGTTGGAGTGTAGAAATAGGATGGATTTACATACACCGATACATATAGAGACGTATGTATTAATAGGCACTCTTTTATTTGCGGAAATCTTCATCCAGTCGTATATAGTGAGAGAGTCGATTATGCGCGGTTGTATACTGAAATTCATATTGTGGAATTTTCGGTGTTGATATAGTTTAACAATATAAGGTAGAACTAGATTATGTGGTTTTACGATACCTTTACCGATGTAACTCATAGCAAATAATTCAGACTTTAATGCTTCGGGTGATGTGTCAATTTTAACGATTAAATCAGATGTTTTAAATACTCCGCAGCGTATTCCGTTTACTATAGAATCACTACTATATATTTTTATGGAGCGAAGATTAAAAAGATAGTCGCGATCTTTGTAGATGATACCGTCGACATTTCTCTTGACAGAATTGAATTCATTGGATGTTAGTGTAGATTCTAGTGCTGACTCATAGTCGAGTTGGTTAGCATAGTATTCACACATATCGATGTTTAGTGTTTGTATATTTGATTCGTGGTATTCGGTCATGATGTTGTCTACTATAGATTCAAGGATAAATGAAACATCTAAATTTATGATATAGTCATCTTTAGAATTTTTATATAATTCGAGAGATGGGAGATGACAAGTGTGAGGGCGAGATGAGGTGGCAGAAATTTCTTTTGTCATAGGAGTTTTCGGCAATGATGACGACGATGATGCTGCTGGCGGTATTGGCCGCGCGTGATAATCTGTTTCATCTATATCATCCATAGTAATTGTGTGAATATCTTTGTCGGAAGTTGTTTTTGGCGAGAATATATCTCCTATAGTCGTTTTTATAATGGAGGTAAATTTTTTCATAGATGTGGTTAGGTATTACTGGCTAAGGTATTTAAGGTTGACTATAATAGTATGATAAAATATATTTATATTGGTGTTATAAATATATTATATATAGGATGAAGATGGTGTTCGGTTAATCAGAATGATCGGAATGATCGGAATTACCAAATGTGGACTCTTCGCAGAATTCGATATATAGGAAACCGTCTTCATCGCCATATTCTCCGTATATATCTCCGATCAGACTTGTGATGGGGAATAGTTTATTTTTAATAAAAAAGAATAGAGCTGTTGATGGCTGTATTTTAACTTTATCGCGAATAATTTTAATCAATTGACCCATACATATATCGTAAGGCACCAAATATTTGATTTTATGTGCTGCTTCTATATATGATGTATAGTTAGCAGAAGATGTGGACATTTCGACGATAACCGGGATCCTGTTAGGATACATAGTTAACATTTTTGCGGATTTTTGCTTACGGTCTTCGAGTGGTGTATTTTTTTTATATGTTGATGGCATTTAATAATATATATTTGTTATATATTGTAGGTATATATTGTAGGTATATATTATTATAATGTATTATATTTATGTGATAATTGGGGAATATAAATATGTAACCAACGAAATAACGAACCAATGAACTAATGAACTAAATATTGAAAATTTTCATTGTATCTTCTTTATATTGTTGTTTGAGGTTTTTGAGAATATGTAGTAGAAGATATTTATGGTTACCTTTTATGAAGTGTATACTATCTTCTATATGTTTAATGCGGCTATTTAGTTTAATCATAGATTGAATGATATTGGATTTAGAAGTTGAATCATCACTGGAGTGGCGGGGTATTTTATAGTCGGTGTCTTCATCGCGTGACTCGTGTTCTAGGCGTTCGAGGCGTTCAAAGTGACGAAGTAAAACTTCATAATGGCGTATAAGGTCTAGACGTGCATTTAGAACTGTTCTATAAAGATTATTATTGTCGAGGGGATCGTTGCGGTATTTAGATTGGTATTGCGGGTGGTTATAGAACTTGATATTTTCGAGTAAATGTGCCAATTGTTTATCGGAAATGCCTTGAGAATATTTAATATTATTGATAATGATTTTTATATTTATGGGTGGGCTAGGAGGACTCGTTAGCGACACAGGTGGAGACGTCCGCATATGGTGGTGTATCGTTTTCGACACAGTGGTGCTCGTTGTCGCGGGCGGATGCGTAACGGTTGTTGTTGTCTTCGCAAGTGGACGCGTAAGGACGGTTGTCACAGGTGGAGGCACGGCTGTAGATGTAATATGTGGATGCGTCCGCATATGTTGGTGTATCGTTGTCGACACAGGAGCACTCGTCGTCGCGGGCGGATGCGTAACGATTGTTGTAGCAGGCGGATGCGTAACGGTTGCTGTTGTCACAGGAGCACTCGTCGTCGTAGGCGGATGCGTAACGGTTGTTGTAGCAGGCTGATGCGTCCGCATATGTTGGTGTATCGTTTTCGATACAGGAGCACTCGTTGTCGCAGGCGGATGCGTAACGGTTGTTGTCACAGGTGGAGGCACGGCCGTAGATGTAATATGTGGATGCGTCCGCATATGTTGGTGTATTGTTTTCGACACAGGAGCACTCGTCGTCGCGGGCGGATGCGTAACGGTTGTTGTTGTAGCAGGCGGATGCATAACGGTTGTTGTTGTTGTCGCAGGCGTATGCGTAACGGTTGTTGTTGTTGTCGCAGGCGTATGCGTAACGGTTGTTGTTGTTGTCGCAGGCGGATGCGTAACGGTTGTTGTTGTTGTCGCAGGCGGATGCGTAACGGTTGTTGTTGTTGTCGCAGGCGGAGGCACGGCCGTAGATGTAATATGTGGATGCGTCCGCATATGGTGGTGTATCGTTTTCGACACAGGAGGACTCGTTGTCGCAGGCGGATGCGTAACGGTTGTTGTCGCAGGCGGATGCGTAACGGTCGTTGTCACAGGCGGACGCGTAACGGTCGTTGTCGCAGGCGGACGCGTAACGGTCGTTGTCGCAGGCGGAGCAGCACTCGTTGTCACGGGCGGAGCACTTGTAAGCACAACAGTATCCATATTTTTCTTCCTACAATATATATTCGCATCCGCATTATCTTTTGTCCACAGCCATTCAGCATTCAAACTTATAAAATCACGCGGACTTTCAAATATCTGAAAACTATTATTCTGATAATTCGCACCATATGATGTAGAAATATCCCACCCACTATCATCATAATCATATGTAAACCAATTCGCCGGAGGACTCTTCTCTGTCGTCTTCGAAAAATCCTTACACTTCCACTCCTTATATTCCGTATAATCATTACCATCATTCATATCCATAATAAACCCATTCGGAAATACAGTATACTGACCGCCAATACCATTAAATGCTACTACTTTAGGCTCATTTTCATATATTACAGGATAATACTTCTTTGTATTATTCCATTCAGATCTTCCAAACGGCCAATTAACTGGATCATAATTTTCCTTATTACCTTCACCTACATATACCCCATCTACATATAAAGTAAATATACACTCACACGCAACATTTATTGGATATTTGATATTCGCGCTTCCACCATCAGCACCAACCGAGGATACCGACATAGCAAATAATCCCATAAATAATACTAAATTACAAATCCCCCCCACATTGGACCTAACACTCTGAATCATCATTTGTATATACTTATACCATATTTTTAATTATATTTATATCAATTTTATATAACCATTAACAAAACAAAATAAAATAGTTATATACAAGACGCTCCCATTTAAATACGGATTAATTTCAATATTTAAATATACGTATTATAGTAATAATGTGCGATACATTCATATTACTCAAATATATAAAAGACAATAATATTAAAAAAATAACGGTTAATGCTGATGTAGATGAAATTAACAACGGAGATAATAACACCACTCCAGATAAAGACAACTACTATTCAATGCTTTGTTTTAAAGATTTGAGAATATTCGCCCCACACATAATTACCGAAATCTATATATCTAAAAAAATCGAAAATCATCAATATATAGACGCTCTAAAATACACAACCAATGTGTTCTGTAAAAATAAAGAGACATATAAATATTATTCGCAAATGAAAACAGCAGAATCGGTGTCGTCGCAACATATCGGCCATCATTTCCCTAATCTATTTTATATAAAATTTCATAAGCGTAGTATAACAGGAGATGAAACTGACGCCCCTGTTTTTATTCAAGATAAGTATGATAAGGGTATAACGTTTGGAACATTTGATCTATTCCATTATGGTCACAACAATATACTTACCCGATGTAAACATTTTTGTAACTATCTTTATATAGGACTCTCGAGCGACGAGTTAAACAAGAGAAAAGGGAAAAATAGTATAGACGACTATGAAAAGCGCAAAGAGGTTATCGGGACAGCAAATTACGGGGATGAAATATTCAAAGAAGAAAGCCTCGAACTTAAAAATGATTATGTGCTACAAACTGGTGCCGAAATATTAATGATGGGAGATGACTGGTTGGGGGAGTTTGATTGGGTATCGTGTGATGTGCTATATATGGAGCGGACGCCGAATATTTCCACGACATTGCTTAAAACGATTAGGAATATGACCTCCAACGAATTATGAATTATATTCATTATTTAATAAAAATAAAATTGATTTACAAATATGACACAATATAGTATATAACAATATTGTCTCATTATCCGTGATATCATCAACGTAGCTATACCATCATCTAACAAATGTCTACTGAGGTTACCGTGACCGATGCCGCCACCGATGTCGATGCCATAGATAACCCTATTCCCGAAAAATACCGCCATCGCACGCTGATCAATCAGAGATACATATTCGAAAAGAAGATCGGATCAGGGAGTTTCGGATGTGTGTATCGAGGCAAAAACGTTATCTCAGGCGACCAAGTGGCCATCAAATTCGAGGCTACAACCACAAAAATCCCGACACTTTTATGGGAATCAAAAATACTCAATCATCTGGCAGGAACACAAGGAGTCGTAAAGTTTCGATATTATGGCACAGAGTCAAATAAGAATATAATTGTTATGGACCTATTTTCGCACACACTATATGAAGAAATCGAAAAAATTAAGTCAGGTGGCGCAACTATGAATATAAAGGAATCAGCGTCAGCCGCCGAAACTTCTACGGCGTCATCACCCGACGAAGAAGCGATAGAAGTATCGAGACCACTGACCCACGCTTCCTCAAGCAATGATGGTAGCAGAGGAGGCGTGGGTGTGTCACAAACGATACACACACAGGGTATACCCTCGGCCGATTCGATACCTTTATTGCCGAGCGTCGCACCGCACGTAAAAGGGGTAGTTAAGTATCTCATTTCGATGATAGAAATTATTGGCCGCATCCATGACGCGGGTATCGTTCATCGCGATATTAAACCGGAGAATTTTATGCTAAGCAGTGGCGGCAGTGTCGGTGACGATAAACGTTTACATATTATTGATTTCGGGCTTTCGCGGTTTTATATGAAAGGAGACAAACACTTAGCCAATACGTGTGATAAGTCAATAGTAGGGACGATGCGATATATTAGCACTCATATACACGACGGGGATGTTTATTCTAGACGCGATGATATTATATCAATAATCTATGTTGCGATATATCTCGTGAAGGGGAAACTGCCGTGGATGGGATTGGCGCCCAATAAAGGAGATGCGCGAACAAAAGAAGAGTTGGTCTATATCAAAAAGGTAACAACTACATCGACCGAATTATGCGAAGGTATTCCGTATTTATTTCAAAAAATCCTGGATTATTCGTATAGCTTGGGATTTGAAGACAAACCGGATTACTCATATATGATGAGACAATGTAAGAATTATTTGAAACTATATATATAAATATTTCCGAAAATATACTTAAAGCCATTTTATATATTTAAGTATCAAGTATTCATACAATGAGTTCTGCGAGTTCTTCTGTTACATCAGCCCCTGTTCGTCTTACTGGGCGCGTGAAGTGGTTCAATAACAAGACAGGTTTTGGGTTTATTTCTGTTGTCGGCGGCAACGACCAGTTCAAGGATGCTAGTGAGATCTTTGTTCACCACTCAGCGGTTACGGTAAGTCAGGAGCAATACAGGTATTTGGTAGAGGGTGAGTATGTGGAGTTTTCGGTTGTGGATACAGAGACTGGAACTCATAAGTTTCAGGCAGGTGATGTGCGCGGAGTGAAGGGAGGCAAGTTGTTTTGCGAGACGCGTCGTGAGCATCGTGCGGCACAAGATGGGGGTGCGCCATCAGCCGGCGCTAGTGTAAGTAGGCAACCGAGACAGCAGCATCACCAGCAGCAATCACAAGATCAGCACCAGCGTGGCGGTGGAGCTCCTCGTGGTGGGCGTGTATTGCGCGGTCGTGGTGGCGCTGGCGCTGGCGCTGGTTCTCGTGGTGGTTATGACCGCGATGGTAGCAGTGGCGGCGGCGAGTGGATGTTGGTTCGTCGTGGTCATTCAGGCGAGCGACCCCCTTATCGCCCTCGTCAAGAGCGTTCTGAGCGCCCCGAACGTCATACCGAGAAGCACGAGCATCAACAAGAGGCACACGCTTCAAGTCCTGCACCTGTCGCAAAGCCTGAAACCACTTCTTCACCGGCCCCCACCCCTACCGCTACCGATGATGTTCCGTCTACGCCTCGCGCTACGGCACCAAAGAAGCCTCGTCAGACAAAGCCTACCTTCTAGGTAATTATAAAAAAAATTAATTTGTTATCAACAACTATTGTTAACAAATTAATTGACAAAATCTATTTACTTCTATTTTTTCTAGTCAAGAATATGCGCCGCATTTTTTGCTTCTTTGACAGATATTTGCTTCTTGTCTGTAGCGAATAATTCTTCCCAGGATACTTTAAAAACTTGGCACGTCTTTTACACGTGAATCCACTATGCTTAAGACCTTTACGCCGAAATATAGAATCATTACATATTCCAATAGCCTTGCTCTCTGCTTCTGTAGGCGTCTCAGTATCTATTTCATCATCTGTATTTTTAACCTTTTTAATACATTTACATAATTTATCCGCGAGTATTTCCTCCGCTTTATGTTTAATAGTTTTAGAACTATCTGTAGAAGCAATCGGTATATTATAATAGTTTAATATTTTTATATAATCATCTTTTTTTAGAATACCCATTAACTACTAACTTTCGGATTCTGGATTATAGTAAAGTTATATTACAAATAGATAAAATTATAAAATAATTCATTAATTCGTTAATTCCGTAATTCATTAATAAAATAATAACCACTAATTATAACAAAAATATATAATCATATTTTATATTCGTTTAAATGCCTAAACCCACAAAAATAACGTTAAAGCCTAAAAATAAAAAAGTAATAGTTTTTGATTTAGATGAAACGCTGGGCAGTTTTGGAGAATTGGGTTCATTATGTAACGCATTAGACGAATACTATGGCGATAGACAAATATCATACAATATGTTCAATGATTTACTGGATCTATATCCCGAATTTATACGCCCGCAAATCATTAATATTTTAAAATATATTTTACAAAAAAAGAAAGAAGACAAGTGTAAATATATAATGATATATACAAATAATCAAGACCGTATATGGGTAGAACATATTAAAGCATATTTTGAGAAAAAACTAAAATCCAAAATATTTGAACAAGTTATATGCGCTTTTAAAGTCGATGGGCGGGTTCTTGAACTCAATCGCACAACACAAGAAAAAACGGTCGATGACTTTTTTCGATGTACTAAACTCCCGCGTGATATTGAAATCTGTTTCGTAGATGATTTGTTTCACCCCAAAATGGAAGAAGATAATGTTTACTATATTCACGTAAAAGCATACAAGCATTATATACCCACATCGACACTCGTAGACAGATATATGAATTCCCATTTGGTAAAAGATGTGAAAAATAAAGAGGAACTAAGGAGCTTTCTTATGTCGAAACTAAAATACAATATTGCCGAAAAAAGTAAAGAAGAACAAGATGTTGATATTATTGTAAGCAAAAAATTATTAGAACATATAAGAGAATTTTTCACCAAAGATGAAAAAAATAGTAATGATAATGAAACATCCTCATCCTCCCAATCGCCTCACCATAACCATCCACACTTTGATGTAAGCGGGAAACGCAAATCATTTAAAAGACCAAAAGTAATATCGCAGCGTAATAGGACACTCAAGAGAAAATTATATTATTTTTAGGTATTAGTGACTGTTTCATATTAATATATAGTTTGTGTAATATATATTAATGTATGTAATGTATGTAATCTAGTTATATCATCCACTTAATTTAACGACGGCTCTTATGATGTGGTTTCTTACACCTCTTAGTGTGCCTTTTTCTTCTATACTGCTTTTTATTTTTATTGTTTCTTCGGGTAGTTTTGTATGCCTTTCTTCTTCTGGATGATCTGCCACCATCTTGCGATAAAGCATTCGCACAATCTACGTTAAAACTAGCAAATCTTTCACTTTCATCATATTTAATTCTATAATGAATTAAGAAAAGACGGATGTAACTTCTAAGTTTACATATAAATACCCCATCTTTGTCATTAGATTTCGGCTTAGGACCATATCCTAGCATCCATGCTTTTTTAAAGCCGGAATGAAGGACAAACACGCTTTCCTGTAGGTTGACAGCATCCTCTTTATCTTCTAAAATTTCATCTACATATTTTTTGAATAAAGGCTCATCCTCTTTTTTAAGTAATACTAAATTAGTAAAAACTTCTGGAATATCTGGCGTATCTGGAATATCTGGCGTATTATGTTGAAAATAACAGCACGTCTTTATAGCATTTCTTATAATGGCAAGAAGGGTATGAATATTCTCATTAATGCTTACCTTAAATTTGGGATATACAAGCACCCCGAAAAGGTTTACCTTAAAACTGAACATTCGATTATATAATTCTATAGTATCTAATATTCTTACCATATTTCTACCGCAATCTAAACCTTCCTTTGCCCCGTCCCTATAAATTTTTATTGCTAAAACCCATAAATATCTCATACTGCTAAAATCAACAGAAATAGAAAATTTTTGAATCTCCTCCGTTTTAAGTCTATTCCATTCTGTAATATACTTTTCATTATTAGATGGGTCCATCTATCGTTTTATTGAAATTCTACCTATATATAATACACAATAAAAATATAAAAATATAAAAATATAATAATAATTTTCCTATATATCGTTTAATTCGCACTTGCGTCATCACCAGAAACGACCGTTACAACACGTTTCAAATGTTTCTTCGTCTTTTTGTGAGCATTCATATTCGAAAGCTGAACATCACACCCACACTCGCAAATAACACGCGTCTTTGCTTTCTCTAAAATCTCAGCCCTACGTTTGAGATAATAATCCTTGTTGTATCCCTTAATTTTCTCATCATTTTCTCTATTATAATTCTTCTGGTATTCCAATTTCTTGTCGCGATGCCTGTGATAATAATCATTGGGCACCGCATCGTTGTTTTCACGCGTTTCAACGAGTGTAGGATTGATATTGATGTTGATGTTGTTATTATTGTTATTGTTATCCATATTGTTATCCATATTGTTGATGACATTGTTGATGATGTTGTTGATGATATTATTGTCCTTATTGATTCTATTTTTGCGTTTCGTCAATATCGCACTCGGTAATTCCCCCAATTCAGTTCCGAAAATATTATTCACACGTTTCGGAACGATAGGGGATGAAGAGGGCGACACAGATGAAGACAAAGTTGCGGACATTGTATGATGTGGATAGTATCAGTGCGTGTTGTGTTATTTACACGTGTTTTATTTCTACATATACTATTAAGCGCAATATATGTTTCAATTTCCTGACCCCATAAAAACAAAAAATATTAATATATAATATATACCTATCACATACCCATATAAACATCAAAGATGCGTATAATTACACTAAACACACTTGATGACAGCAAATATAAACCACTGGGTTTAGTAAGAGGAACAATTGTCCATTCCGTATCCTTTTTTAGGGATATTTTAGGAAACTTAACAGGTCTTCTTGGAGGAAAGAACTCAGCGATAAATAAAAAAATCGATGATGTTTACGCAGAAGCAGTTACCGAATTGGAAGCATATACAAAGAAAACATACCCATCAGCTACATCGATCGCTGGTGTAGAAATCTCCTTAACCGAAATGCGCGAATTCATTATATGTGTCGCTACAGGGACGGCTTTGGTCGAAACAGCTACCAGACCGAATCCTGTGCAGAATCAAGTATTAAAATCGGCCCCAATGCCCCAAATGAGAGTGGGAACCGGTGGTAAAAAAGGGAGAACGAAACGAGCATCACGTAAGTCCCGTAAATCGCGTAAACATAGAAAATAATACAAAACAATACAATACCGTATATCGTAATAAAAATAATGGATCGTAATATTGGATCCTGTTTGAAATATCCATAAAATTGAAATGCTAATAAAGAGATACTATAAACGACATCTCAAACAAGAATGTGGACAAAACAAGGATGGAGATACTGGGAAAAGCGCTACAAACAGGACCTGAAAGAGGAAAAAGAGGAAAAAGAGGAAAAAGAGAAAAAAGGAAAAAGCGTGGGCATTGGAATCCAATGATTTGAATGATAACAATACCTAAACCCATTATTTTTATTTATAAATAATATTAAAATAATGGCTGATCACAACCACAATCACCACCCCTCTTAACACGAAGTTTAGAATAAGATTTACGATGTGTGCATCTGCTATGTGTTCTTCTATGTTTGCGAGTTCGCCTCAATCTTTTAACACGGTTTCTCCTGCTTCTCCTGCCTCGTCCGCGTCCGCCACCGCCACCACCTTCCTGTCCAATAATTATCTCGTTCTTGTTACCTATAAACCGGTCAGTCCTGCTTCCTTTCATTTGCTTATCATAATTTTTAATTGCGGACAATACGTTGCCTTTACCCTTGCCTTTTTTCGACTTCTCCATAATCCAACGCTTGAATTCTTCATAACTCCTATCCTTATTATAAACCTCCGGGCTATGTAATTTTGACGGATTAAAATATAAAACAGTAGGGAATCCGTTTACATTTGGCTTTATTCCGTGTTGATGGAATTTTTCAATATTACCTCTCTCAACAGCCCCTAAAACAATATCATTTTTCATACTATCCTTTAATTCGGTAACTACGCGATTCCAGGCAGGCATCATATTAACACAATGTCCGCATCCATCCATATGAAACAATACAACGCCGTGTTTAGTTTTCAACATGGCGATTTCATTATCAGTCAAACTCAATACTCCTCCAGTCATTTGTTATGAAATATATGTCCGTATATATGTCCGTATGTATATATATTATATTTAGACAAAAATTTTAATATAGATGAGCATTTTTATTAAAAAAACATTTATTAAATATTCATATTTTATATATATATAATATATTATACAACAATCAAATGACTTATAAAATTATACTAACAACTGCCTTATTTATTATTGTTACATATTTCGTATTAAATTATACAAGCGCAGGCTTCAAGGAAGCATTAACAATGAGCAATGATGGTAAAGACACAAATTGCCCGAATATTTTAATACAAAAAGGCTCGCAGTTATATTTATATAACTCTAAAAAACATACCGTGCCGGGCGTAAATCCGGTAACATTTAACAATTTAGAAGAATACTCGGAATTTCTTGAATGGCAAAAAGCGTCGGGATTAATATGCCCTGTCCTATTTTTACAACACACAGAAGATACCCAAGGAGATTCAACATATAAAATTCGCCCCGGACCGACCGATTTACAAGGAGGATTGCCTCCTATATCTTCCATAAAAATGCCTCCCCCTAGAAGGCATATAACAAAAATATTAGATGCTTCTCGTGACGACAAGCCATATAATATAAACTCCTATCCTGGTTATGACGATTCAAATATGGACCAGGGTGAATTTACACCCGATATGATGCTCGACTATATAACGCAATCCACAGGTCTAAGTCCAAATCCTATGGATCCAAATTGGGGAGGTTCAGATTTCACGCAGGAGCTAATCGACGCTGGTTACTATAATGACAATAATGTAGCTATAGCTGTTAATAATTAAATGTATTCGCCTATCCGCGCTAGCGCTACTGCCGCAATAGAAACTTCTTAATATTATCTACACACGTTTTGCTTATTTTACGCATCGCACCAGACTCTGTCTTCGTCATAAATGTATTCAACGCATCTGGCTCCTTTTCAAGTTGATATAAGAGATTTTGTATTGTCTTATATTCATTCATAATCTGTGTCGCTATTTTAGAGCTTATTCCTGGCACACAAGCCAGCATTATTATGTTTATATTGTCCGGAGTAATATATTCATTTTTCTCTTTATGGCTCTTAAAAACGCCACAATATTTTTCACTTTCCTCCTTATCTGTAGGCGGCGTTATGGGCGCAGTAGTTGGCATAATCACATTTTCGACACCACTCGCCACGCTCCCCCCGCCATAATAAGCACATCGCGTTTTATCAGCAACTGTCGTCTTATCATATTTATCGGCAAAAAACACAACAACATCCGCCGTTTCACAAATCGAGTTCGTCCTAAATACCGAAAATCCCTTGTAATATAGCAACGAAAACATACTACTAATCAGGATCTTTTTTGATATGCGTCCTCTTTTCTCATTGTATCTCTCAATATCGCCTTCAATAATATACACAATATTATGATTATGTATTGCTTCTTTATCGAGTCGAAATGACTGCTCATTATATCTCCCATCTTTTATACTCGCCGCGAGATCATACAGCGTCTTCCTCTCAATAATAAGAACTTGTTTCCCCGTTTTATCCTCGAATACGATATCGCCGATATGAAGTTGCTCCTTTATTATTTTATGGGATTTATCATTTTCTCCCGCTTTTGACGTGTCACTCGTATTTGAAGCGGGGGTAAAGCATTCCGCCACTACATCTACTTCCTGATAAAGATGATGAGGGATCAAACATCGACTTGCACCCTTACATTTACCTTTAGTGGCCGCTGCAGCCGCCGCTGCAGCCGCTGCTTCCGCCACCGACTCTTTCTCTAAAATATCGATAGTATCTACGCGTCGCTCAATAAGAGGAAATAATTCTGTTTCACGATTGTCGACTATGATAAGCATTCGTGTGTATTGGGTGTATTGGGTGTATGGGCGTGTGTCGAATAAAAATAGAGAACGTAAGTTTTCTATAGTATAATAGGATAATACTTTGTGTGTTATCATATTATATTGTGGAGTTTCTAAATGGTTTATATATTTATAATTTAGGCCCGGTATGACGAGGAGCATCATAGTATTGTCTAAATTTAAATAAAAAGTCCTTATTAAGGGCCGGAACAGCGATCCGACTTCTCTGCGCAAACGGTATCATAAATCCTGTTCCGGATGGCTGCGCTCCACCTTTCTTAGTTCCACCACCATTGTGTGTATTGGCATAGAGACCATCGGCAGAACCGGGTCCGCTAAATAACACGCGACGCGCCGTTGCCGAGCGTCCATTACGACTTCTTTGTCCGTTTCTTTGAGGCATCTAAATATGTATGTATATGTATACGTATATAATGTTGTAATATTAAAATTCAAGATTATACAAAATTATATAAAATTACACAAAGTTATAAAATATTATGTTATCTGTATTAAATGGAAGTCTGCTTACCACCACCCTTAAGGATGTTGATACCAGGAGACCACTGTGACCTACTGATACCACCAGTTGCCTTGTTGCTAAATATGAGACCGTGTTTCTTCATATATGCAAAACCATCTTTACAACCAGTAGGGAGACACTTCCACTGACAATAGTTAGTATCCCTGCGATACACGTTCAAAAGATTCGGATTCAATCCTACAGTGGGGGCAAGACCCGCCATACTGCCAAAGATACATCCATTATTCGTAAGAGAATCAACTCTTAAGACTCTGCCGACATTTCCCATTCCGACCATTTTATGCTTATTATATATATGCTAAATATTTTATTTGTATCATAAATATTATATTTGTGTTCTAAATATTTTATTGTATAAACAGTTATTTTATTCTATAAAACAATTATTAATTATAAATATATGTGAATAAATAGGAATATATGGCAATAATATTTTTAAATAGACTAAATTGAAATAGTTTAAAGATATTTATTGAATACTATTATACGATACCGCTAACAAAGACAATAATATGACATCCAGCGAAACATCTTCTCCTAAATTGTCCAACCCTGAATCGAAAAACATATTAAACGATTCGGATATTATTCCGTGTGAAGATGGCTATATCTTCAATCCATACAACCCGGAAAATAGAGAGATTACATTGAATGAAGTTCAATCTATTCTTTCATCTTACGGAATTCCTGCCCCTCTTCACAACTACGACCTTTATCGTCGTGCCTTCATACACGCATCATATACGAAACGCCCCCAATTAGAAAACGCCCGCGAGAATATAAAAATTATGCCTCAACCTTCGAATTGTATTGCTCTGAAGACGAAATCAAATGAACGCCTAGAATTTCTCGGTGACGGTGTCCTGGAGTGTGTTACAAAATACTATCTTTATCGCAGATTCCCTAAAGAGAATGAAGGTTTTATGACCGAAAAGAAAATCGCCATTGTCAAAAATGAATCTATTGGCAAATTTGCGATCGAAATGGGACTACATAAATGGTTTATTATTTCGAAACACGCAGAGGAGAAACGCACAAGGACGAATCTTAAAAAATTAGGCTGTCTCTTCGAGGCATTTATTGGAGCTTTGTTCCTAGATTTTAATAAAATAAGTATTCACGATGACGATAAATGGTTTGATAATGTGTTTGTGACGGGTCCGGGATTCCAAATGGCGCAGAAATTTATCGAATCAGTATTTGAGCGACACGTAGACTGGATTGCTCTTATCAAAAATGACGACAATTATAAGAATATTCTTCAAGTGAAGATTCAGAAAGAGTTCAAAACGACGCCTGACTATTTAGAAATTCATCACGATCCTGAAAGTGGGTATACTATGGGTGTTTATTTATGTTTAGGCAAAGAGATATACCATATGGATTGTAAGAATGCGATTAAGTATAGCGATTTAAATACATTTGCGAATATTCGTAAACATTATGAAGAGAAGGGGCATATCCTAGTTCATTTTGCCTCGGGAACACACAAAATCAAAAAAAAAGCGGAGCAGATGGCTTGTGAATTTGCGCTACAGTGTATGTGAGCAATCGCGGCGAATAAGGACGGCGAATAATGACGGCGAATAAACAATGGCGAAATAATAACTTAAATATCTTTTATTAATGATAATACTTATTATATTTTTATTCGTATATTATAAATTATAATGGAACAAGATACTGAACTCGAAGCAAGGATAAAAAATTTAGAGTCACGATTATTAGAATCGAATCAAAAAATTTCAAATCCTGCCGAAGCATCTAAAGCCGATATAGATGAAAATAGGGAAATTAAAGAAGCACTTCAACGACAAAAATCAAAACGATTATCTATAATGCCTGCACCGTCTACCGTTAGTGTAGGAGCACTAGGTTCTTTATTATCGTCCGTTAAAGGCGTATTCGGTTCTAAAGAAGATTCAGCACAATCTGCAGCGGTAGCGGCAACAACTGTGACATCTGACCCCAAAACTCTTTTACCGCGATCAGTTCACGAACAGTCTATAAAAGATAGAGCAGTTTTACTTCAACAACAACACCAGGGCGAAGAAACAACTGAGGAAGGCGACGTTCCGTATGATCCAAAGTTACAAGTTCTACAAGCCCCTGAATTAGGTCCTCGCATTCTTCCAAGTGGACAACCGGGTGTAAATTATGCTGCGCAAAGAATGATTCACGCTCTCCAGACCAATTTAGCACCTCCATCTGTATTACAAAGACTCGAAGATAAAGCGAAACCCGGGATCGGTGATGCGACAAACGCCCGCCCAGTTCCAGAAAAACGCCAGAAAGTTGTTATTCATATGGTTGCTATGCCTCCTGCAAGCGGGGAAGGTGCCATCCAGCCACCAAATATAATGATTGTAAATAAAGCAAAAGAAGAATTGGTTGATCCTAAAGCAATTTACCAGAATCTTCGTAACGTATTGCCGATACGATTGGCAAAACCGCACGAATTGGGGGGTGAATCTTTGGCATCTAAAGCAGCAGCATCACACAAAGCAGCGGCGCCATTCCCGTCGTCTGCAGAGGCGGCAAGCCTTACAAGACAAATTGTTATTATACGCAAACTGCCGAATAAAATACATCTCGTCGAAGATGCATCTCTTATTCTTAGTATGGGTCAGAAACCTGAAGCGAGTGTTGCCGATGCCGACCCATCATCAACTGTATTGACAAGCAGCGCATCAGCTCTTGTTAAAAAGGCACGCGGACGCATTACGACTGCACCCACATTTGGCTCAATGAGTAGCGACATAGAAAGTATGGTGATAACCGACGCCGCCGTTCGCGACCGATTGCCTAGAGCGCGTCCGCCTGGCGTTATTGTTTCAAATTACTATATGAATAATCGCGAGAAATTTATCAACTTTATTAATCAGCTGTTTATGCGATACCACGAAGAAATATCGAGCCAAAAGGAACAGTTGTCGTGCGATCCTTCATCCAAGTCCGATTTTTCTCTTTTAACACACCAAAAAATAGTTCGCGATTATTTGAATATATATACCCCATATCGCGGTCTATTATTATACCACGGTCTTGGAAGTGGTAAAACGTGCTCCTCTATTTCAATCGCCGAGGGTTTGAAAACACATAAAAATATTATTGTTATGACGCCCGCTTCGCTCCGTAGAAACTATATAGAAGAACTGAAAAAATGCGGCGATGATATATACAAGAAAAATCAATTCTGGGAATTTATTCCGATACAAAGCGCGGCTGATCCGATGATACAAACATTGTCCGCGATTTTAACACTGGCGCGCGAATTTATTACTCGCCAAAAAGGAGCGTGGCTTGTCAATGTTAAAAAGCCGGCGAACTATGAATCTTTAAATCGTGATGAACGCACTAGCCTTGATGAGCAACTCAACGCAATGATCGAGGTAAAATATACATTTCTCAATTATAACGGAATGCGAATGAGTAATCTAAAAACATTATCCGCCGATTTTAGCAAAAACCCATTCTCTGATCACGTAGTAATCATCGACGAAGCCCATAACTTTATTAGTCGCATTGTAAATAAATTGAAGCGCAAAGACACTCTTCCAATGCGTCTTTATAATATGTTGATGCAGGCCGAAAATATAAAGATTATTCTGCTGAGTGGAACGCCGGTTATTAACTACCCCAATGAAGTAGCCGTGATTTTCAATATTCTGCGCGGCTATATTAAAACGTGGAAAATCCCGCTTCAGATTGGGTCTCAGGCAAAAATAGACAAGAAAGTTCTTGAACAGTTACTTGCCGGTGTAAACATATTGGACTATATTGATTATAACGATAGCTCTCGTGTGCTTACGATAACGCGCAACCCTTTTGGATTTGTAAATGTGAACGAGCGTGGTGAATATGTGGGTGTTGTCAAAATAGCACCGGAGGGTGATTCGCCTTATATTAGCGACACAGATTTTGAACGCCTTATTCTTGCTGCACTTCGTGGGCGTGATATAAGTGTTACCCCAGGAAGTATAACAATAGAGAATCATAAAGCATTGCCTGATAGTCTCGACGCATTTAGGTCGTATTTTATAGATGCCGAAACAGGGAATGTGAAAAATATCAATATGTTTCAGCGGCGCATTCTCGGTCTTGCCTCATATTTTAGGAGTGCACAAGAACAGCTTATGCCGGCATATGAGAAATCTGTAAACTTCCGTGTTGTCAGAATTCCGATGAGCGACCACCAGTTTGCCGCATATGAGAAGGCACGCGAAGCAGAAAGAAAACTGGAAAAGAAATCTAAGTCTAAGCGGCCAGCAAAAGGAAAGGGGGGATCAGGCGCAGCCGGTGGTGGTGGCGAAGATATATATGAAGATGCCGTGTCCACATATCGAATCTTTTCTCGATTGTTTTGTAACTTTGTTTTCCCGACTGAAATACATCGCCCGCTGCCAAAAGAAGGCGAAGATGTAGAAGGAGCAATAAACGACGGCACAAATGAAGAAGATGTAGACGCGATTAGAGCCGAAGAAAGAACTGGAAATTTGAACGGAGAACATACGAGTGACGATATTGAGGAAATGACCGAAAGTATTGCGAAAAAGGTCGACGCCACATATTCGAAACGTATTGATATCGCATTGGCTAAACTTGAAAGTGGAAAACAGCGATACCTGACGAAACCACAGGATAGCGGCGAGTTACAGAATTTTAGCCCCAAGTTTTTGGCGATGTTGGAGAATATACAAGACCCACATCATTCCGGGTTACATCTTGTATATAGCCAGTTTCGTTCGCTGGAGGGTATTCGTATTTTTTCTATGGTCCTTGAGGCAAATGGGTTTGCTCGGTTTCGGATAAAGAAAGACGCGTCTAATAGTTGGGTATGGGATATTCGAGATGAAGACAAGGGCAAACATATGTATGCTCTATATACCGGAACAGAGACAGATGAAGAGCGCGAGATTATACGAAACATATTTAACAGCACGTGGGAATATGTGCCCGCCAATATAAAGCAACAACTCCAGCAAAAATCGGGGAATAACTTTATGGGCGAGATTATTAAGGTGCTTATGATTACTGCATCGGGTGCTGAGGGTATTAACTTGCGAAACGTCCGTTGGGTTCATATTACCGAGCCATATTGGCAGCCAGTCAGAATCGAGCAAGTTATTGGGAGGGCTAGACGCATTTGTAGTCACAATGACCTAAAAGACGAGAAACTCCGCACAGTAAATGTGATGTTATATATAATGACGTTTACGCCGCAACAGATGGCGGACGATTCGTCTTTACAGCTTAGGATAAATGATGTGAGCAAGAAAAATGCGCAACAGCCTTTGTCGACTGACGAGGCGCTGTTTGAGATATCGAGTATTAAGGAGGAGATCAATCATCAGTTATTGTTGGCGATAAAACAGGCGTCGATTGACTGCGTAATACATCGTGATTCTGCTTCGAAGGAGAAATTGAAATGCTTTACATTTGGAAGCGTCACTTCGAATAAGTTTGCATTTTCTCCTGCAATCGAGAATGAAGAATCGGATGCAGCATCGGCTCGAAATACGAAACAGACGACACTGAAATTGGTTTCAATGGAGATGAAGATTGCTGGGGAGAATAAACAATTTGCGTATGATAAGGTTACAAATATTGTTTACGACTGGGGAAGCTACCTGGTGGCAAAAGAGGTAGGTGGTGAACCACTTGTTGTTGGAAAAATAGGGAAGAATGCTGAGGGTAAGATGAAATTTATGCCGATAACAGAAGCGATGGCGGCACCAGCACCATCGGCCACACCAGCACTATCATCATCCGGCGCAGTAGCGATGCCAGCTCCTAAAAAGAAGGAAAGTGGTAGCGGTAGCGGTAGCGCTAGTGGCACAGGAGGAGTGGCAAAATCTAAACCGTAAACCGGTATTATTTTATATTTTGTATTTTATATTTTATATTTTGTAAAAGTATGATATAATGTATGATGTAAATACATTATATGATATGATGTTTATTTATTCATTTATTTATAGGTGAATATACAATCAGTGAAGTAATCCTACCGCTAAAGCTGTAAACCCCATACCATCTGGGTTTTGTCCATTAGCAATTAACCAGTCTGCGTATTCCTTTTTTTCAGCATCTGATTTAGCATTCCTGGTATCATCTCTCGCTTTATCAGCATCAAAAGTTACTCCGGCAGGATCTGATGTATTGTTTGATAATGCTTGAAAAATAGGTTGTAATTTGTTATCATAACGATTGTCTACGAATATTCTATAATTATCAGTCGTCGAAATACTGTTTTTAAATTCATAACATTCTGTTATCTTATAAGCATCCGTAATATTATTGCCCGTAAAAGGCTGAGCTCCTTTTGGCACACCACCCTTAGTTACAAATAATATTTTACTCTCCATATTATGATTAGGTGTATCAGAACCTGTGTAATTGTCTGTCTCTTGACCTTGATAAGTGAATCGTTGTCCGCGTACAGGACAACCAGATTCATCACATCTTACTATCGCATAGTAATTTATTGTTCCATTTACACTACACGAATACACCGCAATTTTTTCACGTCTATTATCCTCACTAAAACGTGTAAGTTTTGTTATAAAAGCATATCCGTAACCTTTTAATTCTAAAACTAAACCAGTACCTAACGACTTCCCATACTTTTTTTGAATATATTTTGTCAACATATTGGTATTAATAAAAAAATTATAATCATCCCCAATCACCCCCCCCACCATCCGTCTTCTTTTTCCTACTGTATGTCTCTTTGCCTTTTTAAATCCTTTCGATTTTCTTGTTTTACAACGCCTAATACTTCTTCGCCCTTTACCTCTACCTTTTGGACTTTTTTTGTATTTTTTAATATTTCGCTTCCTTGTAATAGAATAACGCGTCATTAACCCTATATAATATTTAAATATTTAAATATAATATTTCATATACAAATATTTACTATATCACGGATTATATTTACTTTCCAAAAGGTTCAATATCCTATCCTGTATTCGTTTGATATCTTGTATTTCATTTTGTATAATATTGATTTTTTCATTTAATTTATGAGATTCTCCCGCGCTTGCCATTTCATCTGTTTTACGTCTCTCGAAAATTCTCATCTCCAAGTTCTGATCATCGCCTTCATCGCCTTCATCATCATCCTCCATCGCCCCAGCCGCCATAATATCATCTAATGGGGTTGTATTATATGAATGCCTGGTATGTGACGATTGTGGAGGTGCATCGCCCGAAGACTTCTTGAGCTTGGATAAAAATGATAAACCATTCCCGTTCATATTTTCATCAATATCAGTAGCCTCATTCACTTCCGCACCCATATTTACATCACTAGAATATACAATTTGTTCATTTTCGGTTTCATTAAAAGACACATTCTTTTTCGCAGATTCTTGGGGGCGCTTAGGGGTCGCAATGCGGACGCTGGATGAAATAGATTCTGGCAACTTTGCTTTATCGCCAGGAGTAGGAACCAATTTATCCAATTCGCGTTCACGAGACGACAATGCTTCCGCTAGTAAGCGCTCCATCTCATTGCTTGATAATTTATCATCAGATACGCTTTTATCTGTAAAGTCGATATGATCTGGTTTTTTATTATTCAACATATTGTCCATCTCAGATTGCTTCTCTTTGAGACGTATTTCGAGTTCAGACATTCTATTTTTCTGTAAATCATCAGCGCGATATATTTCTTCTATTTTGGGTTTTTTAGTTGGCATTCCATTCGCACCACCTCCGCCTCCTCCTCCTCCAATACGCGGAGGAACAGGTAAGTTTACTGTCGGGGCTTGTGACGGCACAGGTCGTTTAACTTTCAATACACTAATCTGTTCTACCATTTTTCTAATAACCGCCTTGTTACTATTGGTAATCATTTCGGCCGCTTTTTGGTCATACTCGTCATCACCTTCGTCATTCTTGTCGAAAAATAAATCAAAATCAGGCTTCATAGAAAGGATAGTATTTTCGAATTGTTTTTTAACATTTTCTACTTGAGTATTTGGCAAATCTCTGAAAACACCACCTTCGTGTAATAGACCCCATATAATACTCTTATTGTCATTCTTTGTAAATTCATAAAAAGACATCTTGCGCAATATAACTGATAATATTAATGATGATGTTTTATTTAATATGATTTTCTAGTTTTTATTTATAATACGTTCGTCATATTCGATATATTATTAAGGTAATTATTAAGGTAATTATTAAGGTAATTATTAAGGTAATTATTAAGGTAATTAAAATATATTAAAAATAGTTTCATTATTTATATTATACGATTTTAACAATACGCATTATGAGTAAAAAGAATAAAAAGAAGATCCCCAACACCCCCAACATACCAAATAGTTTCTATATTACCGACACACGTTTATTGTTTTTTGACATTTTTTATAAGAATAATAAGATCTATCTCATTATGCCTATCTACAATAAACCGGCAAACCCTTTACAGATAACAATCATACTAAATAATAGTGAGCTATCCTTATCAGAATCATTTGTAAAAGACTCAAATGAGCCGGCATTAATCTATGTATATAATGTTCCCAGTATGGAGAGCAAAATAGCATCGGAAATAGAAGTAGAAGTTAGTTGTTGTGATATTACGAAATCATATACACTGTCGCATATTATATCGGCACCATCACCATCATCATCACCAATGCCCTCAACATCACGCCAACATTTTCTAACATTGGCAACATTATTTCAAAATGACTACACTATTTTCCCCCTTTTTTATAATTACTATAAATCTCAAGGTGTATCCCATTTTTATATGTATTACAACGGAGTCATTACCAAACAAATAAAAGATTTTTTCGCAAAATACAGCAGTGACAGTGTAACGCTTATAGAATGGAATTTTCATTATTGGAATCCTCGCACATTTAAATACCCACATCACGCTCAACCGGCACAAATTCATCACGCCATATATAGATACGGTAAGAGTATGTCAGAATATATGATATCCTGTGATCTGGATGAATATTTACATATTCCTGTCCAAGCGGACAATGACAATCACCGTCTCGGCCTAACATTAAAAAAATATATAGATAGTCATAGCGATATCGATATATTCGGATTTTGTAATATATGGGCAACTACACTAGACAACAAGTATCCGACCGAACCTGTTTTACCAGATAAAATATTAACTGTAGAGTCATCTAACCCTTATAAAGATAGGAGCAAAAATATATATAAGTTAGACTCGATTCAAACCGTCGGAATACATCAAGTCGGAGAATCAGATCCTGCCAGTTTTAATGAAAACCTACAAAGTATAACGAACTTACAAATGTATCATTTTTATAATTGGTCAAGGGGCACAAGAACTATAGAAAATTGTAATATTGTTGTATCACCGCCCACGCCCACGTAGTGAGTTACAAATCCTTGTTAAAGTATTTGTTTCGGAACTTTTCCATCTCTTCATCGGGGAATATATCAACAATGAAATCCTCCGGTTTCATATTATCGCGAAGTAGATTTATGATCATAAAAAGGGCATACATACCACATTCAGTCGGCTTTTTCTGATGATGTTTATTGTTTTGTATATATCGTAAATCCATTCCAGCCGCCTTGGCTTGTTGTGTTATAGTCTTGATTAACCGTTTCACTTCTTTGGGTGGAGGATTGCCTGTGCTATCAAAAAAGAATATAAACTTTCGCGACAAGTCTACAAACATAGATATCCAATGTGAGCCGGATAAATAATGCGGATCTGTATTAAAAACAAAGCCGACTTTCTTTTTCCCATTGCGTATCGAAATATTCAAATCAAAATGGCACAACTCTTCCCATACACATTCGCCATACATTTTCGGAGAGTCGAAATCAATAGGTGCAGCGCCTATAAAATCGAAAAAAGGAAACTCTTTCTCGTATTGTTTCATAACGTTTTCAATATCAATACTATTGAGCCATTCATTCGGATTCTTTTTCCAATCATCGGGGCTTTTGGGCGCAAAAGTATAGTTAAGCATTTCCTTGTCTACGCCATCAGAGGCGAAGTTTTGTTTCAACCAGCACGACTCCTTATTACATACACTCTTTAAATGTCCCTTCAATGCTTCCCAAATTTCTTTTGGTTCATTTGAAGATATAATAACATCAGGATGGCGAGCATTCCATAAAGATTTCAGTTTCATTAATGATTCATTGCTATAACAGGTGAAATCATTTTCCTGGATTTTAGGACTACATTTTAGTTTTATAAAACCGTCAGGATCACGCTGAACGCCTTCATCTTCGTCAATAACCTTGCGAACGCGAGGAGGTGGTTTTCTCATAACAGCAGCACGCCTACGTAAATTCTTTTTTGTTTTGCGGTTTATTTTTCTGGACCGGTTTACTTTGGTTTTGTTTACTTTGGTTTTGTTTTTTCTATATTTTTTATTTTTATTCGCTTTATTTTTACTCGCTCTATTAAAACTTGCATTCTTGGCAAATTCTAAAATAGATTGTATTTTTTTAGACTTCATCGGTAAATAATTTTATATATAAGTAGCGTATTGAATACGTATATATATATACAAAGTTAAAAATAAAAATAAGAAACTAAAAAATAAGAAATAAGAAACTAAAAAATAAGAAACTAAAAATAAATTAAGAAACAAATAATCTAATAATCTAACTATTCAAAGCAGTATCAATAGATAATTCTATTTCACTCTTATCCTTTTTGCTAATTATAACATTTATACCATCAGGTGCCAAATGATTTAAAGAGGATTTCTGTTTAGAAAACTTTTTTACATCCTTCTTTTTATATTTGGGATCTTTTAAATTAAAATCTTTTGTTTGAGGAACTACCATTTCGTCAGGCGGAGGTGCCGTCTTTATTACAAAATTATCAAGCGTCAATACTTTCTTTTCCATTTGTCTCATAAATAATTTATTCGCTTCGCTTATATCCAGATCAATATCTGTCATATCAGCATCGGCATCCGCACCAGCACCAGCATCGGCACCATCAGCTATATTCATATTTGTATATTCGCCTTGGATAGTATCCATTGTATCTTTAAATTTAAAATAAGAAATACACGCCCTAGCATATGTATTAAACGCATTTAAAATCACTTCATCATGTCCAGAGTTATTATTAAATAAAATATCTTTTGCCATAGATATAATACGCTTTCTATAAAATCGTTTCTCCTTCTTTAATACTGAATCGTGATCCAAATTATTCTTTTTCAAATATTTGTTATATGAGTCTGTATTTGCCATAATCTCCAATGTAAGATAGTCGATGGAATTAAATGGAACATCGCAATTATTATATTTTATTACATTTGCTATAGCAGCAGTATCGATATTACTGGTATTAGTTATATCCTTTGTTTCCATTAATATGACAAATTAAAAAATATTATTATTCTAAACCCGAATGAATAATAATATTAATGACTAAATGTTGGACATAGGACATAGGACATAGGACACATTATTCGTTATAAAACTGTTTCTCGCATTCAGGAACAACATTCTTAATATCATTACGCGTAGTATTATTGAAGAAGTGTTTTCCTAAATTATTTGTATTGGGGTTATAATGGTCAAACACCTCGCGTTTAAATAATCCAGGATAAGGCTGTTTAATCGGCTTAGGCGGAATATAATTTTTATAAAGATCACTAGACGAAGACGGAACATATTCGGACTGTTCGCAATCTTGTAAGGCGAAAAACTGGTTACGAAGAGTAGACTCTATATTCACATTATTAGAAAACCCAGACCAAGGCGCCATATTATTCCCAGGATTAAATGTAGTATGAGGACTATATACTGGGTAGTTATTCAAAGCAACAGTTGGTGGTTTACTTTGGTCTAAAATAGGCATATATCCGTATTTCGTAGAAACAGGAACCTGGTAATAAAAAGGTTGAAGAGGCGCGGAAGGAATATTTCTCGATGAGATTCTATTGTTTAAAGCATCTGTTCTTTCATTTTGGCATATAAACAATTTATCTACAACGCCATACATTTTATTATTGGTATAAGCAGATGAAGCATATGACATTATATAGTTATTATATAGCTATTATATTATATTATAATATAATTTAATACTATTTATTATTATTTTTATTATTAACGTTATTTTAATTCTCAACGTTATTTGTTATTATTAACGTTATTTTAATTTAAAAACGGGTTAAAGACAACAAAATAATATTATGTAACCGATAACATATTCACACATTCATACATTTAAATATAACCATCAATGTGCGGTATTTTCTACGTTCAGCGTTTTTTACAAAATATGGATTCTACTACCAAACAACATAATAAGCTGCCGTTATCCGACTTAGCATTATTTCAAAATGATTTCAGCAGTATGGTTCACCGCGGTCCAGACAACAGTTCTTTTCTAAATGACCCTCAACCGGCGAAAAATTACGCGTCTATATGGGGATTCCATCGTCTTGCGATTAATGGACAAACGCCTGAAAGTAACCAACCCTTTTTCATCAAAAATTGTCGCCTTATTTGTAACGGCGAAATCTACAACTTCCGCGCCCTTATTGCCGAGTATAGTCTTGAAAACGAATACAAAAGCAAGTCAGATTGCGAGATTATTATTCATCTCTATAAAAAAATCGGTATCCGCGATATGTTGCGGCGTCTTGATGGTGTATTTGCCCTCGTTTTACACGATTATGAAACGGCGACAACATATATTGCGCGCGATCCTGTAGGCGTTCGCTCATTATTTATTTCCGGATATGATTATACATATAGCAACAGTATGATTATTTCAAGTGAATTAAAGGCTATTAGTGAGTGTTATCGCCCCTATGCGAAGCAATTTCCACCCGGATGTTATGCCATGTATTCTAAAAGCATGACATTTGACAATGCGAATACTCCGTTTTTAAATTTTTATAGTTACTACGAAAATGTATCAATCTCACAGGATAACGCAACATTACAAATCGAAAGAGTATATGACTACCCCACCATTGAAGACACCGAAGAAAATATTTGTGCCAATATCGCCACTCTATTCGAAGAAGCCGTTGTAAAACGCCTTATGAGTGATCGCAAAGTAGGTGCGCTTCTTTCGGGAGGGCTGGATAGTTCATCCGTCGTCGCAATTATGTGTCGCCATATGCCCGCAAAAGATTTGAATACATATAGCATCGGTCTTAAAGGGTCAACGGATTTAGTATGGGCGCGCAAAGTGGCGGATTACTTGGGCACGAATCATCACGAAGTTTGTCTCACCGATGAGGAGTTTTTGGGCGCTATTGAGGCGACGATTAAACAAATCGAGAGCTATGATACAACGTCCGTTCGCGCATCGATTCCGAATTATTTGGTAAGCAAATACATATACAAAAATACGGACGACTGCGTTATTTATTGTGGGGATATGTCGGATGAGATTTTTGGATCATATCGCGGATTTATGAAGGCGCAAAATGATACGGATTTCAAATGTGAAAATGAGCGTATGGTTCGTGACGTATGTTATTTCGATTTGCTGCGTTCCGATAAGAGCATTAGTGGTGCTGGATTGGAAGCGCGCGTGCCGTTTGCCGATAAGAAGTTTTTACAATATGTGATGAGTATTCCGCCGCGATATAAGATGTTCGATGACAAGCGAATCGAGAAATATATTTTTCGGAAAGCGTTTAGTGGACTTTTGCCCGACGATATTCTCTGGCGCAGAAAGGAGGCGTTTAGTGATGGTGTAAGTGGACACGAAAGAAGTTGGTTCCAGATTATTCGCGAGTATATTGATACAAAAGTGACCGATGAAGAATATGAAAAGTATAAAGAATTTATTGAATTTACGGATGTATATAATACGCCATACGATAAGGAGAGTTTCTATTATAGAACTATTTTCGAGAAGTTGTATTCTGGGTGCGAAAAAACAATCCCTTATTTTTGGCGACACCCGTTTTGCGAAGAGAAGGATCCATCAGCACGACTGTTACAATGCTATAAAGCGGAGGAGTAATGTTTAACGATAACAACTATTCCCATCAACGCAATAAAGTAGTTAACAAGTTTATGGTGCTTTATAGAAGGAGAGAATAATTTAGCACTACAAGAAATAGCAGAACATAAATAGCCTATAGTAATCATAATAATAATAGATAACGGGATAGATAGGTTAGTAGTTATTAGTAATACGAACAGATATATAATACCGATTGTTCGGATTACTATTGCGAATTCCTTTAATTTCATCATATAATATATCATAATATTTATTATATGATTGCCATATAAATAATTTATACGCGTATAAATATTTAAGCATACTGTTTCAAAATAAGAAAAATACCCGCTAAAGATATCGCGTAATTGTATAAATTATGGTTCACGACTTGAGAAGTATTTTTGGATTTACAGAATAATGCCAACCCGAGAGAGCCGACAGTAAGGATCAAGATGACGGACATGGGTATATTTACACTGTATGTAAATTGGAGGTAAAAGAGGTATAAAATACCGATAGTGCGCAAGGCCATAAAAAACTCTTTGTAATTCGTCATTTTTATTTTATAATATATATTGGTAAAATAATATTTTATTATTTAGTTAATATATTTAGTTAATATATATATATATATATATTAATTAAATAAAATGGATTCACCAGATAGAGCGATATCGCCATTTCAAGCGCAAGATTTATTAAATAATGCAGGTGTGAATATAGGATATATTGATTTAAACATACTTGAACAAATTATGGGTAAAATGAAAAGCGATATAGAAGGAATGGGATCACAAGGGTTTACTAGAAGAGCTATGTCTAACAAAATTAGCCCTGAATACATCTGGGCGCACACCACTGCCCCGGGAATAATATGGTTATGGGCACAACAAGATCAGGATACTCGAGCTAGCTGGTTAATAACGCAAAAAGATAGCTGGGAATACTTTAATTTTAAAGAACCATCACCAGATGCGCCTTTATATGGGTTTACTCCATCTGTTTCTACTTCTCCTTCCGCTTCTCGTGCTTCAGATTCCGCTGCCGGAATTGGAGCTGTTTCTATTCCTCGTGCTGCTGCTGCTGCTCCTTTTTCTTTCGCAAATAGTTTCGGGCCATCTTCTGGTTCTATTCCTCCTAACTCTTATCCTTTCGGGTCGTCTTCTGGTTCTATTCCTCCTACTGCTGCTAATCCTTTTTCTTTAGCACCTAATTCTGGACCTGTTTCTGTTCCTACCACACCAACCAGTCAACCCAGTCCAACCAGTCAACCCAGGGGCGGCTATCGTAAAAGAAAAACGCGCAAAACACGTCGTAAATCAAGTAGAAGAGGCAGAAGCCGAAGCCGAAGTCGCAGTCGTCATATTCAAAGGAAAAAAACACATCACAGGCGTCATCGCCGTTAATAAATATAATTATTATTTAACAAAATATTTAGGCAGTTTATATTTTATTTTATATTATAATATAGTTATAATATATAAATCAGAAATAAAATGACTTGTGGAGGAATTACATCTACTGCTTTACCAGGATTAGCACAGAATCAACTTCAATCTGGAGGATCAAGGCGTAGAAAACACGGAACTAAACGCCGTCGTTCAAGCGCTTCGCGTAAAACCCGTAGACATGGCCGTAGACGCGCTTGTCGTTGCCCCGGCGGTTGCACACGTTCAACCTGCCCTTGTTACAAGGGCTCAAAACGCTGCTGCACTAAACGATGCCGCAGTCGCGGATGCCGTTGTTAATAGCATATGTTTACTATATTACTATATTACGCATTTTATAATTACCATCCGATTTGGTTATTATAAAAAATTGATAAACATAATAAACACTAAATGATATATACAATTAAACCAACAAGTAAGGATCAGTTCCAATCTTAATATTTAACATCTGTTCTTCCAATGTCAACACCGATTTCCGCTGCCAATCACGATGTTTCATTTCGTCTATTGGACTTTAATATATTCGATGAAAAACGCGACGACAATGAGGACGCTGACGGCGAAGGCGCTGATGGTGGCGATAGCGATGAAGGTCGTGGTGGCGCAAAAAAATACAAAAAGGATGAAAAGTTCACAACGATTCAAATGTTCGGCCTAAACGAGAAAGGCGAAACCTGTGCCATATTTGTCCGCGATTATCAGCCATTCTTCTATATCAAGGTCGGAGACGAATGGTCGATCCCCCAAAAATCGGCATTTATTTCGCATCTGAAAGAGAAAGTCGGTAAGTTTTATCACGATTCTATTCTAGACGTCGAATCAAAGCTCATAAGGCGTAAAAAGTTGTATGGATTTGACGGTGGCAAAGAGCACAAGTTCATTCTTATTAAATTCAAAAATGTGGCGACGATGAATAAGGTAAAAAATATGTGGTTCCAAATCAAGGCAGGGAAGCAGGTATTGCGTCGCGATGGTTATACCTATTTCAATACAAGGACTGAAATATATGAATCAAATATTCCGCCGATTCTGCGTTTCTTCCACGTTCACGATATCAGTCCATCTGGGTGGATCGGGTTTCAGACGAAACGCGCAAAACAAATTCACGGCGGAAGCGGCATCCAAACAACTACGTGTAAGTATGAATATGAGTTGGCGTCGCGCGACATTATACCTCTCAACACCAAGGAGACTATCGTGCCATATAAAATATGTAGTTTTGATATTGAGGCGAGCAGCAGTCACGGCGATTTCCCGATTCCGATTAAAACGTATAAAAAACTCGCTACGAATATTGTGGATGTTTGCGATGCCATCTGTCGCAATACTGGAGCTGCTGCCGGTTCCGAGGCTATGGAACATATTACTCCCGCGCTTATGCATCAACTCGTGTTTACTGCTTTTGGGTTTGGTGGCGCAAACCAACACCCTGATGTCGATCGCATCTATACGAAGATTAAAGTGTCAGAGCAGCGTCTTGCTACATTATTTGATGTATGGATATCATATCACATCCCCGATATTAAAGTAAACGATGCTTTGAAGGATATTAATACGATCGAGAAAATGTTTGAAAAAATATCGGAAAACAATAATGCGAATGCGGGGGACGATGACGGTGATGATGATGGCGATGATGCCGGTGACGTTGTGGAAGAAGAATATGTAGATATTGAAGAAATTGATGCGGATGCTGATGATGATGAAGCTTGCGACAACGGTGACGATGACACCCGCGGCAATAATAAAGAAGATAAAAAGGCGACGGATTTACTTATGGCATACGCCGGCACCAAACCGAAAGCCTCCGCTGCCGCAACAAAGAAATCCAAAAAGGCAAAAGATTCTGAAACCCCGGTGGAGCCGCCCAAAGAGACAGTGATTCATCTTCTTACATCACCGGCCGATAAAACGGACCGCGAAACAAAAATAAATATGTTGAATATATCTCTACAGGAAATATTCCCGCCTGTAGAAGGCGACAAGGTAACATTTATTGGATCGACATTTATGACATATGGCGAGAAACGCCCCTATCTCAATCACTGTATCGTCGTCGACACGTGCGACACATTGAAGGATGAGGTGGCAAATTCGGAGATCGAGACGTATAAAACGGAGCGCGAATTATTGCTTGCGTGGACGCGCCTTATACAACGCGAGAATCCTGATATTATTATCGGCTACAATATTTGCGGCTTTGATTATGAGTTTATGTTTCGCCGTTCGCTTGAAAACTCGTGCGAGAATGATTTCCTGAGACTGTCGCGTA
>Ga0114971_10000192_pt1 | contig 38212 bp, 39 predicted proteins | sample M_140625_MF_Meta_FD_87320 | JGI IMG/M metagenome (GOLD analysis project Ga0114971, IMG submission 87320) | Freshwater microbial communities from Lake Montjoie, Canada to study carbon cycling - M_140625_MF_MetaG | ecosystem: Environmental > Aquatic > Freshwater > Lake | place: Lake Montjoie... | reverse complement strand
GACTTGATCAAAAAAGCATTTTTTTTAAAAACTATGAGCCTCTTTAGGCTTGCCATTTTTGCTTTTTTGTTTTGTTACTTTGCGCCGACTTTTGCACAAGATTTTCCAAGTAAGCAATTCAAGATTATTGTTCCCTCTGCCTCCGGAGGTGGAACTGATATTTTGGCAAGATCGGTTGCACAAAAAATGAGTGAATTTTTCAAACAATCGGCCATTGTTGACAATAAAACTGGTGGTGGATCAATCGTCGGATCAGAATATGTGGCGCGCTCTTTGAGTGATGGTCATACTATCTTGATGGGATCCATTGCCAATATGGTGATGAACAAAATATTGATTCCCAAATTACCATACGACCCAGAGAAAGATTTCGTCTCCGTTGGATACATTTCAGCTTATCCATTCGTATTGATGACCAGGGCTGATTTACCGGTGAACAATCTTCAAGAGTTTGCTCAATATGTAAAAAACCGTCCGGATAAACTTTCCTTTGGGTCTGCTGGCATAGGAACTTTGCAGCATGTTTGGTTTTCCGTATTGCTCAATAATATGAATCTGCAAGTCTTACACATTCCTTTTAAGGGTGCAGCTCCGGTTCACCAGGAAATGTTAGGCGGAAGAATTGATTTCATGTTTGACAATATTTCAGCAGCTAAACAGTATGTGCTGTCAAAACGTCTTAAAGGGCTTGCTGTTTCATCCGTTGAGAGAACAAATTTATTGCCCAATACACCAACAGTCAATGAGTCTGGCATCACAAAATTTGATGGTGAGAGTTGGTTTGGACTGTTTGTGCCTGTCAATACGCCATTAAGCGTTGTTAATAAATTTCGAAATGTCATGTCTGAGATCAATAAAGATTTAGAGTTTATTTCGAAAATTGAACGCGATGGAGGGCGTATGCTTAACGTAACGCAGGAAAACCAAAATACCTTCTTACGTGATGAAATTAATAAATGGACGCTTGCTATACAAAAAATTCAAGTGAGTATTGAGTGATCTCTTTGAGTTTTATTGCTTCCCATATTTTCAACTCCAACTAAAAGGCTAAAAATGACACCTCACATCGATACAGACCGATTGCTTTTCCCAAAGTTGGGTATTGTTTATAACTTGGCCAATCCGTATTTATGGACCATTTTTCGCATTCTTCTGGGTGTATGGCTTATTCCACACGGCTTTCCTAAATTGTTTGGTGATGATGCAATACCGGCATCCAAAAACTTTGTTAATTTCGGCTGGGACTACCCTATTGTTTGGGCTTACTTTATTGGATGTCTTGAGTTCTTTGGTGGCATATTCTTGATCCTTGGCCTAGGTACTCGTCTTGTTGCATTGATGGTTGCGGTACAAATGTTTGTGATTTCATTTGCAGTCCTTTATCCAACTTGGGGTTGGGGCAAAAAAGGCATGGAATTCGCATTACTTTGGGGATTATTATGTTTAATTTTAGTGATCAAGGGCGGTGGTAAGTATTCAGCTGATCGCTTTTTACCAAAAGAGTTATGATGGAAACCTACCCAGCATGTCAGTAGGTCACTCAGAGTTAAAAGTCATGAATTATTTTCTAACGTGTCGACGATTTTTTTAGGTACATTAGCCCCTTTCATTGAAAGTTGATTTTTTTTGAAGTGCAACTGCGCTCTGATTTTTGAAATTAGAACAAAGGGTGCCATAAGTAAAAAGTTTATTCAAGATCATGGTAAATTTTCCTCATGGGGTTTGCATGGTATTAAAAACAATGAATTCTTGCTAGCATGTCTGACTGTTTAGGAGGATTTTAAGCATGAGCTCACAAGAAATTCAACGCCGGAGCATTTTAGGTGCTGGTGTGTTTGCAATGTCTGGTGCGTCGATTGCACAGCAAACGACGTTTAATGTAAAGCAAAGAAAAACTTTTGTTTTGATTCACGGAGCATGGCATGGGGGTTGGTGTTGGTCTAGGGTTACGGATTTATTACTTTCTCAAGGTCATAAAGTCTATGCCCCCTCGTTGACAGGCAATGGGGATCGCTCTCACTTATTGAGTAAAGAAATCAATTTAGATACACATGTTGCAGACATTGTGAATTTGTTCAAATGGGAAGATTTAAAGGATGTTTGCCTTGTAGCCCACTCCTATGGAGGTTGGCCTGTTTCTGGAGCGCTTGAACAGGTTCATACCAAAGTTTCTTCATTGGTTTTATTGGATGCATTCAAGCCAGAAAATGGCCAAAAGGGCATTGATGCCGCCTCTGAGTTCAGTCGCAAAGCTTTGGTCGAGGCTGTTGCAAAGGGCGAGGCTGGTCGAAAAGCCCCGCCAGCAAATTCATTTTCTTTGCATGAAAAAAATTGGGCTTGGTTACAAGAAAAGATGACACCCCAGCCCAATGGAGTTGCTACTCAAACAATTCAATTGACTGGAGCTAGAGAAAAAGTCGCCAAAAAAACGTACATCAGAGCGCCTAAGTACCCACAAGCTTCATTTGATCAAGCACTGGCCCAGTGTAAGGCTGATCCTTCATGGAAAACATTTGTGATGGAGGATACAGGCCATGATGTGATGGTTGATGAACCAGAGAAGTTGTGTGAGATCTTGTTGCAAGTTTCTTGAGTTTTAATGTTGATTTTTAACTTTCTTACCAGGCGGCGACTGCACCATCTGTTCTAGGCTCAGTTCCACCACAAAGAATGCCCTCATCATTTCTCCATATGATTTGTCCTCTACCTAGAGCAACACGGTTGTTGTTCCAAGCAACCTCGTGACCTAGGCCTTCTAGGCCGTAGAACAAGTGCTCAGAAGTTGATCTTTCTATGGCCACTTTATTACCCTCTTTCCACTCCCATCTAGGAGCATCTAGGGATGCTTGAGGGTTCAGTCCAAAATCAACTGTGTTCATCACCATTTGTACATGCCCTTGAGGTTGCATAAAACCTCCCATCACGCCAAAGGGGCCAATGGCTTTTCCGCCTTTGGTTAAAAATCCTGGAATGATGGTGTGATAGGGCCGTTTTCCAGGTTCAATCACGTTGGGGTGACCTGCTTGAAGAGAAAAATTATTCCCTCGGTTGTGCAAGGAAATGCCAGTTCCGGGTACAACCAATCCAGAGCCAAATCCCATGTAATTGCTCTGAATCATTGAGACCATGTTGCCAAATTTGTCTGCAGTAGATAAGTAAACGGTTCCTCCCTTTGGTGGGATGCCTGCAATTGGAATTCGAGCCTGAGAGCCAATAAGTTTTCTTCGAATGGAAGCGTAGTCATCGCTTAAAAGGTCTTTGACGCTGACTCGCATGTGTGAAGGCTCTGAAATATGAGCGAAACCATCGCTATATGCCAGTTTAATGGCCTCAATTTGGTGGTGATAGGTTTGAAGACTGTCTCGATCAGTAAAGTCAAAACCTTTCAAAATATTAAGCGCCATCAAGGCAACCAAGCCGTGTCCGTTGGGAGGAATTTCCCAGACTTCATGACCTCGATAATTGACAGATATGGGCTCACACCACTCCACTTTAAAAGCGTCTAGGTCACTTTCTTGAATAAAGCCACCAATTTTTGACATGAATGCCGCAATTTTTTGTGAGAGATCACCCCTATAAAAGGAATTGGCTTGACTTTGAGCAATGGAAGAAAGTGTTTCAGCGTGATCGGGAAGTCTAATAAGTTCACCAGGATGCGGAGCCCCGCGAGGAGCAAATGTATCGAACCAGTGGTGAAAGTACTCTTGGGTCAGATTTTTCTTGAATTCTTGATGTTGTTGAGTCCAAGAATATGCAATGGATGGAGAGACTGGAAACCCCTCGAAGGCCAATTCAATGGCCTGGGCGAGAGTATCGCTTAAAGACAAAGTCCCAAAACGCTCATTCATTGCTGCCCAGGCAGCAGGAGTACCGGGAATGGTGACTGGCAGCGGACCCCATTTGGGCATTTCTTGGTAACCAAGCCCATGAACTTTATCAAGACTCAAAGACATGGGGGCAGGGCCGCTGGCATTTAGGCCATGCAAATGATCTTTGTGCCAAATCAAAGCAAAGCAGTCTCCTCCTATCCCATTGGCAGTTGGTTCAACTACGCTTAGAGCCGCAGCTGTTGCAATGGCCGCGTCAATTGCATTTCCTCCTTTTTGGAGAATATTCAGTCCTGCTTGGGCCGCTAAAGGTTGAGAAGTCGCCACCATTCCATTTTTAGCAAAAACAGCATTTCTTCTGGAGGCGTAAGGATAATTTAAGGAATCTAAATGGTTCATTTTGGTTTGGGCGACGTGAGTTCTTTGATATTAAAAAAAACCAGCCTAACAATCTGGGTTTTTAACGCATTCTAAGGAATATTCCTTCACCTGTATGAGTTTAATTGACAGGTGATCGAAAAGAGGAGTAAAACTTTGATTAATTCTTAATGATTTTTTCGTTGTGTGGAATTAAGGGTTAACCTCGTTTGGGAAAACCGAGTTAAAAATTATGATGAAAAAGAAAAATCATTATTTAAAAGATTAGCCCAATGTTAGTTATCAGCAAAATCTATGAGATAGCAAATATTTGGTCTTATTTTTTAAGCCTAAGATAAAAGATTGTTTTAATGATTAAGAGATTGAATCAATGAAAAAAAAGAAATCACTTCTAATGCATATTATTCTTTTGGTATTTGCATCTCTATGTTTTAATATTTCAGCTCAGCCCTATCCATCAAAACCCATAAAAATCTTGGTTGGGTTTTCTCCTGGAGGAGTACCGGATATTGCTGCTAGAGTCATTGCTCAAAAATTGACTGAGAAGTGGGGGCAGCCGGTCATTGTTGAAAACAAGCTGGGAGCGGGAAGCAATATCGCTGCACAGGCTTTGTCGACATCTGCAGCTGATGGTTATACACTTTTATCTATATCATCGGCTCATGCGATTGCTCCAAGTATTTATAGCAAACTTCCCTTCGATTCTCAGAAAGATTTCAGTGGCGTATCTCTTACGTCAACCGGCCCAGCTTTTGTGATCGTGCCAGCGCAACTAGGAGTTAATACAATGGGCGAGTTTTTAGCTTTAGCTCGATCAAAGCCAGGACAATTAAATTTTGCCTCTGCTGGTACGGGTAGTGGTTCTCACTTTGCAATTGAACTGCTTAAATCAAAAGCCAATATTGATCTCGTTCATGTTCCTTTTAAAGGCATACCTGAAGCCTTGACTGACACAATCGCTGGAAGAACGCATATTTTTGTTTCTCCTTACGCTACTGCAGTTCAATTGGTGAAAGATGGCAAGGCAAAAGCAATTGCGGTGACTAGTGTGTCTCGCGTGGCAGACTTCCCAGATTTACCAACAGTATCTGAATCAGGCGTACCAGGTTATAAATGGATTTTTTGGTATGCAATATTGGCTCCAGCCAAAACTCCTAAGCCAATTTTAGAAAAACTGCACCAGGAAATTGCAAGTATTCTAAATATCACTGAAGTTAAAAATAAATTTCAACCCCTTGGGATTGATCCCGTTTCAAATACTCCGGACGAGATGGATCGATTAATTACCGAAGAAATAGTGAATTTTAAAAAATTGGCTATGGCCGCACAAATCAAACCGGAGTAAGAATTGAAAATTGGTATTAAGTTTCTTGTCGGTTTCTTTGTTTTGATTTTGCTTTCTTTGACGATCAATTTGGCTATGGCCGCTGAGCTTGAAGTTGTGCGTGTCAGCGGATTTCCCAATGCAAAAGTTTTACCAATTTATATTGGTATCAACACGGGTATTTTTGAAAAGAATGGTATCAAGGTTGAACTAAATTTAACTGAAAGTTCAAGTCAGCAACGTCAAGATCTGGCATCCGCGCGAATAGATGTTGTTCATTCAGCTCTTGACAACGCACTAGCGATGATAGAAGTGGCTAAAAAGGATGTTGTGATCGTATCCGGCGGAGACGGTGGAATGAATGAATTTTTTGTTCAACCGGATATTCAAAAATTTGAAGATCTGAAAGGAAAAACCATCATTGTGGATGCTGTCGACACTGCATACGCACTGCAAGCTAAAAAAATCTTATTGCGCTATGGTTTGCTCGAGGGGCGGGACTATTTGGTTAAACCTGCAGGTGCAATTTTGTATCGCTACAAGGCACTGATTGAAAATAAAAACAATTCTGCTGCAATTTTAAATTTACCTTTTAATGTTCAAGCTCAAGAGCTTGGCTTGCGAAGCCTTGGCCGATTGGTCGATTTATTAGGCCCCTATCAAGCGGTTGGAGCATTTGTCATGAGAAACTGGGCCAATGAAAAACCTGATCTTTTGAAGCGATACTTAAAAGCTTATATTGAATCCTTGCGTTGGATAAGAGATCCATTGAATAAGGAGTACTGCGTTTCAGTGTTGAAGTCTAAATTAAATTTGTCAGATTTCGCTGCAAATCGAACTTACGATTTGTTGAATGAATCAGGATTTGGTTTTAATTTGGATGCAAAACTAGATGATCAAGGATTTCGAAATATGCTTGATTTACGCCAAGAAATTCAAGCCAGTGGTTCGAGGAAAAGTTTTTCCATTGATTCATATGTTGATTTGAGCTTTTATAACAAAGCTATCAGCGAATTAAAATGAAAAATTCAATTCCAGATTTCAATGATATCTTTTGTTTTTACTACGGGTGTAATCCAACTTCTTAAAAAATCAAGGCTTCTTTGATGTGCAACATCTGTGTATGAACCACAAGCATCTTCAGCAACCACGCTAAAGTAACCTAAGGATGCCGCATGTCTGCATGTAAACTCAATTCCAATATCAGTTGCAACTCCAGCAAAAACCAGAGTTTTGATCCCAAGAGTTTTAAGCCGCAGATCAAGTGGCGTATCAATGAAAAATGAAGGTTGGCTTTTTTCAAGAACAATATGTCCTTGTCTTGGCTCTAATCCATCTAAGTATTGTGCGTCGAACATTCCGTCCTTCATCGTCTCAACCAGCATATTTGGATCACTCACTTTTTGTTTTTTCATTAAAAACATTAAAAACGGATCAGTTATGAGATCAAGTGATGGGAGGATATGTTTGCTCCAAAAGACGGGTATTTGGTGCTTGTCTGCGGTATCTAATAGTAATTTTGCATTAACTTTAATGAGTTCTAAGTTACTGGCCTTGCCTGCAAGGCCGTTTTGCATGTCCCACATAATCAACGCAACCTTATGGGTTGGAATAAAGTCGGTTAAAGATGTCGGAAGAAACTTGTTTTTAAAGGTGTTCATATGAATCTGAGGGTTTATCAATCGTCGTAATTCTATCTAGTCGGAACTTTAAAATTAAATACTTAAGTCATTTAGGCTGTATTTTCAATTTAGAGATGATGGGTTCATAATATGTGAAAAAGTGTTTTTAAGGATTAATTATGAGCGATTCCAAGCAAACTAATCAAACAGATGATGAATTGTCTAAAGCGAACGTACCAGCTTTTACAAATGAAAAAAAAATTCATCCATGGATGCCTGAGGATAAGTTTTCATCAATTTGCATGCTTTTTTTCTTATTTGTTGGGTTTTATGGTATTTTCATGGTCAATCGTAATTGGATTTTATTTTGGTTTGTTGCTTTATTTTTCTCGCCTAAAATTATAAAAAATATTTTTGATTTTTTTTTAAGAAAAAAACAATAAGCACTCTAAAACTGCTCTTTAAATTAACCTTCTAGTTTGAAATAATGATTAATAAAATAGTTGATAAAAAACAAAATCTTCAGCAGATTTTTCGAAGTGGTGTTGTTCATCGAATACCTTGTGCTTATGATGGTATTTCTGCAAAAATTGCTGAGAAATCAGGCTTTAAAGCCGTCGCTTTTTCTGGGAATGCAGTCTCTGCTAGTCTACTAGGAATGCCTGATATTGGAGTTCTTGGGATGAGTGAAAATATTTCCCACGCTGCGCGAATTTCTCAAAATCTATCCATCCCTCTGATTTGTGATGCTGATACAGGTTATGGGGGATTGATGAACGTCATTAGGACTGTTAGAGAGTTCGAGATGAGTGGGATTTCAGCAATACATATAGAAGACCAAGTCACGCCTAAGCGGTGTGGGTTATTGCCTCAAGGTATTCCTGTTGTGGATGTTTCAGAACAAGTGATAAAAATTAAAGCTGCAGTTGAAGCTCGAACGTCTAAAGACTTTTTAATCATTGCGCGTACTGATGCAAAATCTATGCATGGGCTGGAAAATGCAGCCAATCGAGCAAGAGCCTACATAGAGTCAGGTGCAGATGCTGCTCTAGTTATGGGAGCCAATACGCCTGAAGAGTTACGCTATGTTGCCTCAATTGTTAAAGCCCCTTTGGTTTGTGTAATTCAAGAGTCACCTCCAACAACCGATTTGACAGATGAATTGCTCAATGAGGTCGGTTGTGCGCTCGCGCTACACGCTGGCATTGCAAGATATGCTGTCGTCAAGTCGCTCATGGATGTTTATAAAGCATTGATTCATGAAGGCAGTACTCTTTCTGTAAAGGATAAGATGGCGAGTTTTGACGAATACAATGAAGTGTTAGATTTGAAACAATGGCTTGAAATAGAAAAATACTTTTTATCAAATGAGATTTAACAAGAGTCAATTGAATTCATGATGAATACTAAAAAAACACTTTTCGACAAGATCTGGGAGCAACACTCTGTTGGTCAAAGAAATGACGGTAGACATTTACTTTATATTGATCGACACGTGATTCATGAACTGCATGTGCCCCACGCTTTTAAAAGATTAGATTTGTCGGGCCGTTCAATCAGGAGGGCCGACCTCACCGTCATTGTTCAAGACCATACTGTGCCAACTAGACCAGGGCTTGAATTGATTTCTGAACACATTAAAATAACTCGTGAATACGCTAAAAAGTATCAGCTCAAATTGATAGATGTCTCATCTGAGCAGCATGGTATTGTGCACATCGTGTCCTCAGAACTGGGGTTTGCTATGCCCGGATTTACACTCGCTTGTCCAGACAGTCATGCCTCAACTGTTGGCGCCCTTGGCTGTTTGGCTTTTGGTTGCGGGACAACAGAGCTGGAGCATATTTTAGCTACGCAAGTGATGGTATTGGATAAACCTAAGCAGTTGAAGGTCAATATCACTGGAGTCCTTCAACCTGGCGTGAGTGCCAAGGATGTTTCATTGTATTTAATACGGACCTTGGGCGTTAATGCTGGTCGTGGTTTTGTTGTTGAATTTACTGGCTCAACCGTTCAAGAAATGAATATAGAGTCAAGGATGACGCTATGCAATATGTCAATAGAGTGGGGCGCTAGAAGCTGTTTAATCGCTCCAGATTCAAAAGCGATGGATTGGTGCTCCAAGACCCCTCTTTCACCGATGCGTGACCAATCTCTCAGTATGTCTGCATTTTGGGAAAACTTAAAGAGTGACGATGGTGCATATTTTGATCAGGAAATTGAATTGAATTGCTCTGAACTAACACCTCAATTAACCTGGGGTACAGATCCTTCTCAGGTGGTTGGTATCGATGAGTTGATCCCAGATCCTCAAGACATGTCTTTAAACGATCAGCAGCAAGCCTTGAAAGCGATGTCCTACATGGATGTTCTTCCAGGAGAGCGGATTCAAGGAATCAAAGTTGACCGTGTTTTTATCGGTTCATGTTCAAACAGCCGAATCTCGGATTTAAGAGCTGCGGCTTCAATTGTCAAGAATCAAAAAATTGCCAGTCATCTCAAGGCGATTGTCGTTCCTGGCTCAACACAAATTAAGAAGCAAGCAGAACAAGAGGGTTTAGACAAGATCTTTTTAGACGCGGGTTTTGAGTGGCATCGATCCGGGTGTTCAATGTGTGCAGGAGCAAACGGTGATATAGGTCTTCCTGGAGAGAGGTGGCTTTCAACGACAAATAGAAATTTTGAAAATAGGCAAGGTCGGGATGTTAAAACTCACTTGGTCAGTCCTCAAATGGCTGCTGCCGCTGCTTTGGCTGGTTCAATCGTGGATGTAAGAAATTACTTGTGAACATATGAATTCATTTACACAATTAAGAGGCGTCGTGGCTCCTGTTTTAGGTGACGATATGAATACGGATCAAATCATACCGTCTGCATATTTAAAAGATGTACATGCAAATCTAGGTGAAGGTTTGTTTGCCTACCTTAGACGCAAACCGACTGGAGAGAAAAATTCGGATTTTGTACTCGAAATGGATACGTACAAGCATTCAAAAATACTTTTGGTCGGCAATAATTTCGGCTGTGGCAGTTCAAGGGAACATGCTGTTTGGGCGCTTCAAGAATTTGGTATCCAGTGTTTAATTGGGAAGAGTTTTGCAGAATTATTTAGAGAAAATTGTTTAAAAAATGGAGTTTTAGCCATATCACTGGATGATGAGAGGTATTCTATTATTTCAAATTTCGTCTCCAATACAGGTGGAGGAGAGTTGTCTGTTGATTTGGAAAAGTGTGAAATTCAAAATAAAGATCATGAACTTTGTGATTTTCTAATCCATCAAAACGAGCGCTACATGTTACTCAATGGACTTGATGATATCGGGTTAACACTAGGTAATGTAGATTTAATTTTAAAGTGGGAAGAGCATATGATTGGGCATCATTCTTTTCTTCAATCTTCGATTACGACAGGTTATTGATAGGCTAACACTTGCCGCAGTCGTCTTTTAACGTTTCTTTTATTATGTTCAAAACCTTTCGAACCCTATTCTTATTGGCTTGTCTAAATGTGTCGATGCTCTATGCTCAGGAGATAGAGTGGCCAACTAAACCAATTCGCATTGTGTATCCTTATGCCGCAGGTGGGGTGGGGGATGCAATTTTCAGAGTGATTGGTCCAGCCCTTGAGGCAAAATTGGGTCAACGATTTATTGTTGATAATAAAACGGGTGCTGATGGGAAAATTGGAACTCTTGAGGTAGTGAATGCCAAGCCGGATGGCTATACCCTTTTGATGGCCCCAACAGCCAATTACTCAGTTAATCAGCATCTTTTTGCCAATCTCGGCTATGATCCCATCGCACTTTTGGAACCTATTTCTTTGATAGCAGAGGCGCCACTTATTGCAGTGACTTCTATGTCTGGGCCAAATAGTTTGAAAGACTTTGCTCAACAAGCTTCTAGTAATCCCAAAAAATTTAATTACGGCTCGCCAGGAACCGGTTCACCACCGCAACTCGCTGGCGCACTGTTTTCTCAACTCGCTGGTAATTCCATTGAGCATATAGCTTACCGAGGGACGCCTCCCATGGTCATGGCCATGGTAGGTGGCGATATTCAATTGGCCTTTGGTTCTTGGTCAGCGGTAGGCACTCAAATCAAGGCTGGAAAAATTAAAGCGTTGGCTACGACTGGTTCACAACGCTTTGAAGAAATTTTAAATGTGCCAACAACGAAAGAAGCTGGTTATCCAGATCTTACAATTACCAATTGGTGGATTCTTTCTGCACCGAAAAACATAGACCTCAAAATCATACAAAAGCTATATGCTGAGTTGAGAGTGATTTTGAATGATACGCAAATTAAATCCAAGTTGCTTGATATAGGACATGCTTCTATTGGCTTGGATCCTAAAGAATCTGCAGCCTTTATTCGATCTGAAAGTGCAAAGTATAAAAATTTAATACTTAAAAATTCTATCAAGGTTGATTAATCGATTTTCGGTTTCTTATTTTTTTAGCTGATTTTTTTATTGGGTGTTTCTTTTTTAGGGTATACCATTACATTAAGTCTTTATAATAATTTTAATATTCGGTGTCCTATTCATTTAATCGAAATATATTCGGAGTCATTTGATGAGCTTGTTTAAAACATTATGTATTTCTATTTGTGGCTTAATTTACTGTTTACTAAATCTTTCCCAAGCCCAACAACCACCTATTCGTATTGGGAGTACCTTAGCTCTCTCTGGGCCTTTTGCTGCAACGGCTGCTATGCAAAAATTATCTGGTGAAATTTTTATTGAACAACTTAACAAAAAAGGTGGTTTATTAGGTAGACAAATCGAGTGGGTTTTAAAAGATGATCAATCAAAGCCAGAGTTGACTAGGACCATATATGAGAAATTAATCATTGAGGATAAAGTTGATTTAATCGTTGGGCCTTATGGTACTGGTGCAATACTCTCTGCAATGGGTGTTGCTCAGAGATACAACAAAATATTGCTTCACAATACTTTTGGTCTTCCTGCTCAAGCAAAATACGACATGCAGTTTTCTGTGTCTGGTGGCGCTTATGCAATTGAGAGTGTATGGCCTAAACTTGTTCTCGATTCTGTTGCTGCAAGTAGCAAACCACCCAAAAATATAGCCATTGTTACCAGCAAATTTCCTTCAGTCTTCTTTGTGTCTGAAGGTGCTCGGGAGGAAGTTAAAAAGCGAGGAATCAAAGAAAATATATATTTAGACTGGGATTTCGGTAATAGAGATTTTGGTGCTATTGCAGCAAGAATTAAGGAAGCCAATCCTGATTTTTTATGGATTGGTGCTGTAGGCATAGAGGGAAATCTTTTAATTGATGCAATGAAAAAAATTGATTATTCTCCCCCCATTTCGTTTGTTGCATTTCCTGCCTCAAGTTTAATGACAAGATCACCCAATGGAGAAAACGTATTAGCTTTGACTGTCTTTGAAGACCACCCGCCATTTACCAATAATGCTGTTGCATCTGCCTTAGTAAAATCATTTCAAGAGCGTGGACAAAAAGCCAATCTGCCTGATCCATCGGTTGATTTAATGGCCTCTGTAGCTTATTCAACTTGGCAAGTGCTGGAAGCTGCAGTCAATGCGACCAAAAGCCTAGACGATAAAGTCTTATCGACTTGGATTAAAAAGAGTCAGGTCGATACAATCATTGGTCGCATACGTTGGGATGGGCCCAATAACTTCATCAACGGAACCGATCTTTATAAAGTCAAACAAGTCCAAAATGGAAAATGGGTGGTTGTTTGGCCTAAAGAGTTCGCCGCTCCTGGAGCTAAACTACAGACACCTTAGGTCTGTGTATTTAAAAATGCCCTAGTTAGCAATAAAAAGGGCATTTAATTAATTCAAGCTTTTTCGTTTTTTTCAATGGCTAATTTCTTGAGCCATTTTTTCTTCCATAAGTCCCAAGATCTGTAATATTCTTGCCATGAGACATTGGCAGCTACTTCATCGTCATCCATATAAACGACAGACTCGCTAGAGCCAGCCATCATCATGGCTTGAAATTGCATTTTTGCGTTGTAGTCAAGATAGATGGTTCTGCCTACAGCTGTTTGAATTTTATTTCCCGTTACCACTGATCCATGTCCGCGCATAAGTGCAGCAGGATGCTTGCCTAATTTGTCTGCAAGTGATTTTCCCAACATGCTATTACGAACCAACATGTCGGTACCTTTTTGAGCATCTCTAATATCCCAGTTTGGAATACCTAAACCAATAAAAGAGGACATGTGGAAAATGGGTTTGAGTTCACAAGTCGTACAGCTAAATGGAATAACAGCGTGCGAATGATTGTGAACTATTGAATTGACATCAGGGCGCGCTTTATAAATTTCACCATGAATATATCTCTCGTTGTATCCTTTTGGTGAGTTTGGATGAACAGGATTGCTATCAAGATCGAATTCTAAAATATCCTCTTCTTGAATTAACTCAGGTGCTACATCTCTAGACATGAAGTAATGGTTAGGATTGTTTTCGCTTCTGACGGTAACGTGTCCGTATGCATCAATAACGCCATATTCAGCGCAGACTCTAGATGCAATTACAAGGTCTTCAATAATACTCATCTTCATCCTTTGGGTTTTAATTACTCAACGCTTATTTTTCTATTTTGAACAACGGAAATCCATTTTGGGATTTCTTTGGACAATAACTTTTCTAGTTTATCAGGTTTACCTCCGCTTACGTGTAGACCCAATTTGACCATTGAGTCTTTGGCATCAACTTGAGTAAGAATTAAATTTATTTCATTGTTCATTGTATTGATAATGTCTTTTGGGGTGTTGAGTGGAGCAAGTACACCATACCAAGTATCAACCACCAATCCCGAAAATCCAAGTTCTTTGAAGGTGGGTACTTGAGGAAATGCAGTTGATCTTTCATCACTCATGACTGCGATCATTTTGAGTTGTCCATTTGTAATAAACGGGCTGGCTGTTTGAAGAGAGACAATGGTTGCCTTGACATGGCCCGCTATTACATCGGTCATTGCACCTGAGGAACCCTTGTAGGGTACGTGAGTCAATTTAAGACCTGTCTCCTGCAGGAAAAGCTCCATAGCCAAGTGCTGAATACCGCCAGCGCCAGGAGTAGAGTAATCAAGTTGATTGGGCTTGCTTTTTGCCAGCTCAATAAACTCTTTAACTGTATTGGTTTGCAAGTCAGGGGCGGTTACAAATCCCATTGCGCTTGTGCCTAGGAGGATGACGGGAGTAAAGCTTTTTATGGGATCAAATGGCAGTTGATTCTTAATGGCTGCAGTTGTACCGTGTGACGTCGCTGTAAAAAGGTAGGTATACCCATTGGGTGGGGCCTTGGAAACTGCATCCGTCCCAATAATTCCAGATGCCCCAGCTTTATTGTCGACAACAACCGGAACATTCAATTTTGATGCTAAGCGTAAGCCAATTAACCTAGCCAAGACATCGGCTGTAGTTCCTGTCGTGTATGGAACAATAAAGTTAATTGACTTTGAAGGAAAACTTGGACTTACATTTGCTTGAGCAAAGCTACTCAAGGAATTCAATTGGGTGAGCGTTAGCAGTAGAAGAAATTTAGAGACTTTTTTAAGTTGCAATTTCATAAATTAAAATTAGGAATGATTACTTGTTAATAATTGAGCATAGAAGTATGAAATTATAAGAAAATTTAATAACTTATGCTAATATCTGAAGGGGGATTAAATATTTTTTCGTATTAGGGTTTATACCAACTTCAAGTTAGTGCAATTCAAGATGCTATGCATCTTTGCCCTATTAATTTAAAACTACGACTTAGACTCCTATGAAGGGTCCTAATGAAATGTCTCAAACTCCTTTAAGTCTTTTTTCAGATCGCATCAGCCAACTGAGTATTTCTCCACTTTGGGAGAGAAAAATTAAAATGGTCCCGGGTTCTCAGTGTGTTCCTCATGTTTGGCCTTACTCGGTCATGCGTCCTTTACTTGATGAGTCAACGCACTTGATTGAAAAAAAGGAAGCAGATAGGCGAGTTTTAATGATGGAGAATCCATCTTTAAGAGGTTCGTCTTTTATTTCGAATTCACTTTTTGCCGGTCTACAAATCATCATGCCAGGAGAGATTGCGCCATCACACAGGCATTCACCCAATGCGCTGCGCTTTGTGATGGACGGGGAGGGAGCGTATACCTCTGTAAATGGTGAAAAAGTTTCAATTTATCCCGGTGACTTTATTGTTACTCCAGCATGGTCTTGGCATGATCATGGCAATTTGGGAAATGGTGCAGTTGTTTGGATGGACGGATTAGATACTCCGTTTAGTTCACTATTTGGTGCCCATTTCAGAGAAAATTATACTGAGGATATTTTTCCTATTAGTAAACAACATGGGAACAGTTACGCTCAATATGGATCTAACTTAGCGCCTTTGAGTTTCACTCATACTCATGAACAAAATCCTTGCTCTTTATTGCATTATTCATTTGATAAAACAAGGGATGCCTTACTGAGTTTGGCTAAAGACGATGGTGTAAAAATCGACCTTGCACATGGATTCAAACTTCGTTACGTCAATCCCCTTGACGGATCATATCCTTTTAAGACGATGGCTGCCTTTATGCAATTGCTACCAAAGGGCTTCAAAGGGCTTAATTACAGATCGACTGAGAACACAGTTTTTAATGTTGCATACGGAAACTGTCGGATTCAATTAAAAGATCGCGTCGTTGATATAAGTTCTAACGATGTTTTAGTAATCCCTTCATGGGAAACTTTTAGTTTTGAATCCGAAAACGAAACAATGATATTTAGTTTCTCTGATAGAGCTGCACAGCAATCGCTAGGTTTTTGGAGAGAAGAAATTCTCCCTATTTAAAATGTTGAAAAGTATTTAAGGATTTTTTTAATGTCGTTCAATAGATATGTACGTAACGATCCATCAAATCAAGATTTTCAAGTCAACAGGCGTGCGCTTGTTGAGGATGAAGTATTGAATGATGAGTTTAAACATATATTTGATAAGTGCTGGATCTATGCTGGACACGAGTCGGAAATTAAAAACAAAGGTGATTTTAAAACACGCAGCGTTTGTGGTCGACCAATCATTTTATGCAGAGATGCGAATGAAAAAATCAGAGTTTATTTAAACGTATGTAGACACCGAGCGGCAGTTGTTTGCCGTGAATCCGAAGGTAATTCAAAGGGATTTTTTTGTTTTTACCATGGGTGGAGCTACAACATAAACGGAGAGTTGGATGGTGTTCCTGGAAAAGCAAGTTATCCGCCTAGCTTTGACCAGTCAAAATTAGGACTTGCACAACCCGCTCAAGTAGACAATTACAAAGGCTTTATTTTTATTTCATTCAATCCTGATGTTGAGCCCTTGCCCGATTATTTGGCTGGTGCTAAAGAGTATATTGACTTGATTGTTGACCAATCACCAGATGGGAAAATGGAGGTTCTTGAAGGCACGCAAGAATACGATATTAAAGCAAATTGGAAATTATTGGTTGAAAACAGTTTTGATGACTATCATTTAATCACGACTCATTCGACTTGGCTTAACTATATGAAAAGATCAGGTGTTGAAATCAAAAAACCTGAAAAGGGCCATTTGATGCCATCACATGGAATAGGAAAAGCCCTTGGAAACGGTCATGCGGTAATTGATAATGTTAATTTCCGGGGAAGACCTGTTGCCAAATGGATCCCCTTGTATGGTGAAGCAGCAAAGCCTGTCATAGAAAAAATCCGCAAAGAACTTGTCAATCGTTTGGGGGAAGTTCGGGCAACTAGAGTGGCAGATACCAATCGCAATTTGGTTGTCTTTCCAAATTTAGTTCTCAATGATGGTTCCGCTGTAACGATCAGAACTTTTTTCCCAATTGCACCTGATCGAATGCAAGTTACTGCGTGGGCTTTAGGTCCTGTCAATGAGTCAGTTGAGGCTCGAGCAGTCAGGCTCGATAGTTTCCTTACCTTTTACGGCCCTGGTGGTTTTGCCACTCCCGACGACGTTGAGGCTTTGGAGTCTGTCCAAAAAGGCATGGCAACTTTTAAAGAAGTTGAATGGTCAATCATGTCTAGGGGTATGGCTAAAGAAGGTGAGCAACTTAACACGGATGAGCTTCATTTAAGAGCTTTTTGGCTAAGATGGAGTGAGTTGATGTCTGAAAAAAATAAGTTGGAAACGACATGAAAATTACCGGCGAAGTAACTCGATCCGTAATTGAGGACTTTTTATATCGCGAGGCATTTCTATTAGATCAATGGAATTTAGATGAGTGGCTTAAACTCCTTACTGATGATTGTACTTATCACATCCCATCTAACGATGCGCCGAAAAGTGAGTCGAGTAAAGCTCTTTTTTTAATCGCAGATGATTATCGAAGAATTTCTGAGCGTGTCAATCGATTGAAAGATAAAAATGCACACTCTGAATTTCCTCACTCTAGGACAAGAAGAGTTATTGGGAATGTTCAATTTTATGAACCAACTGATTCAGTCAATTCGTTATTAAAAAGTTTTATTGTTGATGCAAACTTTGTTATTTATCGCCATAGAAGAGAAGGTGATATTCGTACTTATGTCGGCCGATATGAACACGAAGTAAGACTTATTGATAGCCAACTTTACCTATCTAAAAGAAAAGTTCTTTTAGATGCATATGAGCTTGGCTCAATGGGACTCGTTAGTTTCATTCTTTAATCGAGAAGAAAAATGTTTATATTAAAAAGACAATTTACAAAATTAGTTTCAATCAGTCTTTTGACTTTATTGACCAGTTATTTTGCTTTCAATGCAAATGCTCAACAACGAATACTTAAAATTGTTGTGCCACTTACTCCAGGTACAACGCCAGATTTAATCGCCCGCGCACTGGGCCCTTCTTTAAGTCAAAGGTTAGATATCAATTACACAGTCGATAATCGCGCTGGCGCATCCAGCATGATTGGGATGAATTATGTTGCAAAGTCTAACGATCCAAATACCTTGATGGTTATTCCAGCGACAACGGTGACACTGCCCTTTCTTTATAAAAATATAGATTTTGATGTCATCAATGGTTTTACTCCCATAACACAAGTGACATCGACCTCCTTTTTGTTGGTTGTAGGCCCTCAAGTTGGCGTGAAAAATTTATCTGAATTTATTGCGTGGACTAAAAATAACAAAAATCTTTTTTATGCGTCCCCTGGAAATGGGACTCACCACCACTTGTCGATGGAGTTGTTAAAGCAGGTGACTGGTGCGGAGATTGAGCATGTTGCTTATAAAGGTTCTGCACCTGCTTTTAATGACTTTTTATCTTCTCAAATTCCAGCGATGTTCATGCCTATCCAAGTCGCAGTTCCACTAGGTCAAGCTGGTAAATTGAAAATTATCGGTGGAACTTTAAAAGAAAGGCATCCTAATTTTCCAGATATACCATCCCTTCATGAACTTGGCGCAAAAGACTTTAATGTTGATCCATGGTATTCAATTTGGGGTCCACCAAATTTGTCTAAAAGTATGGTCGATAGTTATCGAAATGCAATTATCGCTTCTCTCAACGAGCCCTCTATTAAAGAGAGCTTTTTAAAGCAGGGTTTAATCATTAAAACTTCAACTCCAACGGAATTGGTGAATTTGACAAGAGCCGAGTCAGCTTTATGGTCAAGGGTAATAGGACTGACAAATATCAAAGCTGAATAATTTCATTCTGCTTTGATGTTATTCTTATTAACGAGTGAAACCCATTTGTTGATTTCATCTTTTAAAAATTGCTGTTGATCTTGACTTGAAATGTTTAGCATTCTTCCGCCGTCTTTTTCTACTTGAGCTATAAATTCCGGATCTTTATTAATTAACTCCATACTGGTCCTTAATTTACTCACAATTTGCACTGGAGTATTGATTGGCGCAAAAAGAGCGAACCAACTCTCACCATTGAATTTTGTTACACCAGTTTCATTGATTGTTGGAACTTGAGGTATCAGTGGGTTACGCTCTAGAGATGAAAGTGACAGACCTTTAAGTTTATTAGTTTGAATGTACTGTTTGGAGGCAGACATGTTATCAAACATCACATCAATTCTTCCACCGAGCATTTCTTGATATCCTTGTGCCGCGCCTTTGAATGGAACGTGGGTTAAATTTAAACCCATGCCGTTAAACAATATGGTGCCCCAAACATGTTGAAGTGTTCCAATTCCAGCAGAGGCAAAATTGAGTTGATTGGGTCTTTCTTTTGCGTATTTAAAAAATTCTGCAAAGGAGTTGACGGGTAAATCTGGTTTTGCTAGAAGAACAAATGAGTATGCCGATATGTATCCTAAGGGTATGAAACTTTTTTCAGGGTCGTAGCTTAGATCTTTAATCAGGGCTTTGTTCATGACCATATTAAAAAGGCCGCCGATCATTAGGGTGTAACCATCAGAGGCCGCATTGGCGGCAAACTCAGTTCCAACCAAAGAACCCGCTCCAGTTTTATTTTCCACAACGGTGGGTTGCTTGAGTTGTTCTGATAGTTTTTGAGCAACTTTTCTTCCAATTAAGTCTGTTCCACCTCCTGGCGCTTGTGGAATAATGAATTTAATAGGTCTACTTGGATAGTCAGCGTAATTGTTAGGGGCCTGGGCCAAAAGATTGGTCGTGAAAAACATGATCAATGCGAAGGCGCTGAAACTGCATTTACGTTGAATGCAGATATATGTCTTTGGATTCATTTTCGTCCCTTGGTTTAAAGTCTATTTATTCAGCTACCATAATTGATAATCTGCATTATTTGTAAAATAAAAGAAAAATAATTCTAAGTATTTTCATCTCTTTCATTTTTTCTAAATTGTGGTAAATTCGAGGGTTAATTTAGGTGTAAATTTCAAGAATAAAGTAAAAAAATTAGCAATGGTGAGAAAAATGGAATTACCAAATTTAAATCTTAGGCATGTTGGAATATTTGTTTCCGATATAGATGTCATGTCCTCTTTTTATAAAAGTGTTTTAGGTTTTACTCAAACCGATCGTGGCGAAGTTAGAGGTGGTCAAGTGGTATTTCTGACGCGAGATCCTTTATCGCATCATCAGTTGGTGATGGAAACGGGTCGACCTATAGGCGCTGGACCTGGTTTAGGAGTTCAACAAATTTCATTTCAAGTTGCGACCCTTGGCGATTTAAGGCAAATGTATAAAATTGTTTCACAAAGAAATGATGTTACGACTATTCAGACCATTGATCACGGAAATTCATGGTCTTTGTATTTTAGAGATCCTGAGATAAATCGAATAGAGGTTTATCTTGACACGCCGTGGCATATTTCTCAGCCTTATTCGGAGCCTCTTGGTTTACTACAGACAGATGAAATAATTTATGAAACAACTCTAAAAAAGTTAACTTCCTACGGTGAAGTTAAACCTTTTGAAGCATGGTCGAATGAATTATCAAAAACCATTCTCTCTAACTTGAGTTGAATTGAACTATATTATTTGTATAGGAATTGGAATAGAAAATGGCGATAAGTAGTCAAACAAACCTTGAACTCACTCAAACTGGGCCAGGTACCCTTATGGGTAATCTTTTCAGACGATATTGGATTCCTATTTTAATTTCTAGCGAACTTCCAACGCCTGACTCTAATCCAATCCGAGTTAAGGTTTTATCAGAAAAGTTATTGGCTTTTCGCGATTCAAACGGTAAGGTTGGTTTAATTGATGAATTTTGTGCCCACAGAGGTGTCTCACTTTGGTTTGGTCGAAACGAAGAATCTGGTATTCGTTGCCCATACCATGGATGGAAATATGATGTAAATGGACAATGTGTTGACGTTCCCTCAGAGGAGGGAAATGGGTTTAACCAAAAAATTAAACTTGTTTCATATCCTTGTATTGAGCAAGGTGGCGTTGTTTGGACTTATATGGGTAAAAAGGAAGAAATGCCAGATTTGCCAAAGTTTGAGTGGAATTTGGTACCAAGTGAAAATTGCTATGTCTCAAAGAGATTGCAGGAGAATAATTATTTGCAAGCCATGGAGGGGGGAATTGACTCCAGTCATGTCTCCTTTCTACACAGCGGTGAATTGCATACTGATCCTTTGCACAAAGGTACTAAAGGCGCTAAATTTCAAGGCGATAGAAAACCACAGTTTGAGGTTCAAGAGTCAGATGGTGGCTTATTAATTGGGGCAAGACGCAATGCTGAAGAAGGCTCTTATTATTGGCGTATATCTCAGTGGATCATGCCTTGGTACACAATGATTCCTCCTTACGGAGATAACGCCTTAAATGGACACGCATTTGTTCCAATTGATGATGAAAATTGCTGGGTATGGAGTACGACCTATAAGCCGGCTCAAGCGCTGTCTAAGGAGGAAATTTATTCAATGGATAACGGTGAGGGTATGTATGCACAACTTATTCCAGGTACTTATCTTCCTGTCGCGAATAAAAGAAACGACTATCTGATTGATCGTGATCTGCAGAAATCGGGCCGTTATTACAGTGGCGTCAAAGGGATTGGCATGCAAGATGCTTCTTTGCAAGAATGCATGGGACCAATTCAAGATCGGAGTTTAGAAAATCTAGTTTCTACTGATAATGCAATTATCATGGCAAGAAATCGCTTGTTAAAAGCGGCTAAAAATCTAGATAAAGGAATTGAACCTCCTGCCTTGAATCCCGATTCTCATTTTGTGCGATCGGCCTCAGTTCAGTTACCAATTGGGACTCCATTCAAGGAGGGTGCAGCAGATAGTTTAAAAGCCAATCCAGGAAAAACACATGTGTCTGAATACTCTGTCTAATTTTAATATGCGAATTTACATTTTATTATTTTTGTATTTTTTAATATCAAATACGCAAGCCCAATCTCAATCTCAATCTCAACCTAACCTTAATTCATTGGGGACCATGCAGTTTATAGTGCCGTCGTCTGCTGGGACAACAGGGGATCAATTGGCAAGATTAATTTCATCCAAATTGTCCTCCAGAATTAACGCTTCAATCGTGGTTGACAATAAGGTTGGCGCGGGAGGCTTGATTGGAATAGATTATGTTGCTAAATCTGTTCCTGACGGTAAAACGTTGTTGTTTTCAGCTACTGCATTCAGCACACTTTCTGCCTTGCGCAATGATTTGCCTTACGATCCAATTAAAAATTTTTCGCCTATTATTTTGTTGGGAACAAGTCCATTGGTCTTTGTTGTAACGAACTCTATGCCAGCAAAGAATATGAAGGAATTTTTTGATTATGTGAATAAGCAACCCATCGGTTCAGTCAACTATGCGTCACCCGGAGTTGGAAGTGTTCATCACCTGACTAGTGAAATGTTTCTTCAAGAGACTGGAATAAAACTAACACACGTGCCTTATAAAGCTTCAGCTACTTTGATCAATGATATTGTTGCCGGTCATATTCAGTCTGCATTTGTTGTATTGCAAACTTCTTCCCAGATGGTGCTAAACGGAAAAATGCGAATGCTCGCTGTTCTTGGACAGTCAAGAATTTCTCAGTTTCCTTCAATCCCAACCATGGCCGAGTCCGGTGTTCCTATCCCACCCATTAGCGCGTGGTTTGGTATTTCTGCCCCTGCAAATTTGCCCTCCTCTCTTGTGATCCAGTTAAATAATGAGATCAATCAAGTGTTAAATATGCCGGAAACAAGAGCTGCTATTTCTAAAATGGGTGTTGAACCTGTTGGTGGTAAACCCGAAAAATTAGAGATGCTGATTAAGAATGAGTTAAAAATATGGTCTCAAGTTGTTAAAAAAGGAGATATTGCAGTAGATTAGACTTAGAACTCCTGAAATCCTTTTATAGAGAACAAAATGTCAATTGAACAAAATAAGGTTCTGGCTGCTGTGGCCAAGGAAAATAATCTAATTGAATTGCTTAACTTCGATTTTCCGGAGGTCACATCCACTACTGGTTTATTAAAAATTGAGATGACTGGTATGTGCGGCAGTGATTGGCCTTACTTTATAAACTACCCCCAGACAAAGGGATCAATGATTTTGGGGCACGAGACGGTTGGTCATGTACATAAAATTGGTAATGAGGCTTTTGCGCGTTGGGGGGTGAAAGAGGGTGACCGGGTGGCTTTGGAGGAGTATTTACCTTGTGGCCACTGTCAATATTGCAGGACTGGTGATTTTCGTTTATGCGATGAAACTGACACGCTACTTGGAAATGGTGTCAGGTATGGTTCAACACCAATTTCTATGCAGCCATCTTTGTGGGGTGGTTACGCAAGGTATCAATATCTTCATTCCAACACAGTTTTTCATAAGATCCCAGCAACCATGCCGGCCAAATTAGCAACTCTAGCATTACCCTTGGGAAATGGGGTTGAGTGGGCGAATATTCAAGGCAAGGCTGGGCTAGGTAAGTGTGTTGTTATACAGGGCCCAGGTCAACAAGGTCTGGCATGCACAGTTGCGGCACATCAAGCTGGTGCATCCCAAATTATCGTAACAGGCCTTAAAGCTGACCAACGTCGCTTAAGCTTGGCCAGGGAGCTTGGTGCACACCATACAATTGCAATAGACGAAGTTGATTTATTGGAGTCAATTGCAGATATAACCGGTGGATTATTCGCTGATATTGTCATAGATTGTTCTTCTGGTGGTGAAGAAACTGTCCTTTCAGCCATTCAAATAGCTAGGAAGGGAGGATTGGTTCTTTTATGTGGAAGAAAAGGGGTTCCTGTTAGGGAGTTTCAAAGTGATCAATTGTTTAAGAAGCATTTAACTGTCCGTGGGATGCGTGGACATAGCTATCAAGCCGTAGAAATGGCGATTTCCATCATCTCTTCTGAACATTATCCGCTGCATAAACTGTGCACTCACACCTTCAAATTGGAAGAGTTAGAGCTGGGACTAAGGACTGTGGGTGGAAAGGGCCTTCCAAATGCAATCCATTGTTGCGTAGACCCCTGGATGAATTCTTAATAGGTATAAAGGTATCAAAAAATAGTATTTAATTGGTAATATTTTATAAAAAGTAGCCTAAATAGGTTAATATTGCTTTACTTTTCCGCAAGAAAAGCCCGAAAACGATCTAAATAATCGAAAAGGCAAAGCATGACAAATGAATTAATCAATGAAAGCATAAAGCAGATAAACCGTTCTTTCCTCACTCTTTGTTTAAAAGCAGATGAAAGTACCCTCATCGAAATGTCAATTAAATTGAATTGTGAAATATCGATTCTTCGTGCAATTAGGAAATTAGATCACACCGGTTTGGAAAGAGTTTATTTGACAGAGAGATTTCTCTTAAAACCAGCGGTTGATAACTCCACGATAGAAAGAATTTCAACGATTGAGAAGATTGAACAAAGAAATCTTTTTATAAGCTCGACCACAAGGAGTGGTAATGCAAGGATATAAAAATAAATCCTTGACTTCAAAAGAATTTTCATTGATCGAAGAGTTGGTTGAATGGGGTTCAAAGATAAAAGACATAATGTGGATTGTCGGACTTCCTAAAACAGAGTTGTATGCAAAGCAATACTATAAAAGAATGGGAATTAGACCACCTAACGGTTTGCCGGGTACGTCAACCGCTAAAACAGTGAAGTTAGAAAAAAAAATGCAGTACTCTGCCATGGCAGTTCAGTACTTAAATTTGTTAGATGATGGCATTGGCAAAAAAGAAGCAATGCTATCCGTATATAGATTGCACTGGATTGAGTACGGACACGATGAGATTCAAAATGTAAAGCCCTCAACGTGGTTTTCAACAACAAAAAACATTGATTGCGGTATTGAAGACCTAATTTCGTGTTTAACTTGCGGAGGAAAATATATCTTGGGCGCGGACGTTATTCAAGAAGTAAGCGATAGATGTATTTGGTGCAATCATCTACTGACATTTCATAGTTTCAAAAAAACGATAAAAAAGGGAGTTTTTATACAAAAATAATAGAAAAGTAAAAGATACAGTTGGTACATGGAATCAAAGTATCTAGTAATTGAAAACTTTTTAAACCCTATCCAACATCTATTGGGTGATTTGAGCATTACTGAAATAATGATCAATAAACCAAATGACGTTTGGATCAAAAGGTTTGGCTTTAAATCGGAAAGAAATAAAGTCGAGATTTCGAATAATCAAATAAAAGGTTTGATTACGTTATTGGCAAGTATTTCCAATAAGATAATTTCGGATGAAAAATCAATAGGCAAAAATTTCAAAGTCATTAGCGCAGCAATTCCAGGTTTTAGATTTGAAGCATGGAACACCCCAGTCAGTATCTATGGCCCTGCAATGACTATACGAAGATTAGCCAGTGAGCCGATATCGCTAGAAAAGTTCAAAAATATAGGAACAATAAATCAAGAAACTTACATAGAGTTGAAAAGATATGTAGGGGAGAAAAGAAATATTATCATAGCCGGTTCAACGGGTTCTGGTAAAACAACTTTTTGTAGTGCATTGTTGAACTGTATTGAAGTATTCGAACGATTAATAGTTATTGAAAATATTCAAGAATTAAATATAAAACTACCGAATGTTCTATATCTTCAAACAGATGAAGAACAAGGATATAGCGTTAATCGTTTGATCACATCAGCTTTAAGAGGTCTGCCAGACAGAATAATCGTTGGTGAATTGAGAGGTATTGAAGCTGATGGATATTTAAAAGCAGCGAATACAGGTCATCCAGGTTCAATTACAACTCTTCACGCAAACTCGGCTTTTGATGCATTGCAAAGGCTAGAAGATATGATTCAAAGCAGCAGTTTATTTGGTCAATCACATCATATAAAAAATAGAATAAATACAGTAAATCCTATTGTTCTTTATTTAGATTCGATATTAGTGAATGGAACTTTTCTTCCAGTAGTTACTCAAATAATCGAAATTATGGGGATTAAAAATAATGAGTACGTAATCAAATCGAAATTTGAATTTAAATGAAGAAAATCTTACTTATTACGACAATATGCTTACTGTTGTCGCTTTTTTCACTTTCTGCGACGGCTCAATCAATGGCCATGTCGTTTCCAGTTATAGATCAATTGATGTGCGGTTTTATTATTTACACAAAAGGAAAATTGGCACCTTATATTGCAGTTTTATGCATTGTGATCAGTGTCATCGGACATTGGTTAGGTATGACAAAAATATGGGGCTCACTTTTATATATTTCAATGGGATTGGGTTTAATCATGGGTATAGGAACAGTAATTACAAGTGCAACTGGAACAAGCGCAAGTTGTCTATCATATTGAAGAGTAAAAATAATGAGTCACTCTGTTATTTATTTAAGCCTGATACATAAAAATACAATTATGGGTATAAGTCAAAATACATTCGCAATACTAATTGGAATTACATTTTCAATTATCATTTTAAATTTGTACTTTTTGTTGCTATTTATACCTTTGATATATCAAGCTGTAAAAATAATTTATAAAAAAGATGAAATGTTTTTTGAAATTTATAGAAACTTTTCTAAAGAAATGGATTTTTGGGATCCATGGCAACATGAGTAAAAGTCAATGATAAGTTTGAAATCCATTCTTTACAATTATCATTCAATAAATAGCTCAGTATCGGAGTTATTACCTTGGTTTGAGCAATTGACATCAGATTTGATTATTAATCAAGACGGTTCTCTTTTAGCTGGTTATGAGATTGAGGGGTTGGATAAATATTCCAGTTCTCAAATAGATTTTGATAGAGCAACTCAACTTTTTAACAATGCACTAAAAATACTCAATGAAAAAAATACAATATGGATTTATCTTGATAAGAAAAAGATAGAAATAAAAATTGAGAGTAATATTACCAATCCTATTTCCAATTTTATAGAAATCGAGTGGTCAAAGGATCTCAGCAAGAGAAAATTATTTTCATATAAGCACTTCATATTTATATCATTTTTCCCAGAAGTAAATGAAAGTCAGTCTATCGAAAAATGGAGTCAATTTTTTCAAAATATATTTTTAAAATTAAGAAATTTAAGTTTTAAATTAAAGAACGAAGACACAAAACAAATTATCGAAAAGTCAATTATTGAATTTGAAATTCAACTGGATTCATATGAAAGAATTTTACAAAATTTGAAAATTAAAAGACTATCTAAAAATAATTTACTTACTCAACTCTCAAACAGGATCAACTTGGCTTCATTTCGGTCAAAAGTTCCATCATCTTTAGTGAATCAATTTTCATTAAATGAGTTTTTGTCAATGGACTCAATTCAAAGAGTGGAAAATGGTGTCATTAAATTTATCGGTGCTTTGGAAAATAAATATGTTTCCATGTTAACTATAAAAGGCTATCCGGGACAAGTTGAAAATACTGATATTGAAAAATTATTAAATGTAAATGCGGAATTTTCAATTATTCACGTTTACAAATTTTTATCAAATGAAAATTCAAAAAATACACTCATGAAAAAGGAGCAGTATTATAGATCTAGAGTAAAGAGTCCTTTTGTACAGATGTTTGAGAAAGTTTCTGGTGTTGAATCCACTCGGTCAGATTTAGGCCAGCTATCTTTTGCCAACGACTCAAGGCAAGCTTTGATTTCTATTTCGGAAACTGAAAATAAGTTTGGCTACCATACTATGTCTATCTTATTGGTTGCAGAATCTTTAGATGAGCTGGATAAAACAAGAAAATTAGTTTCCGAAGTATTGATAAATATTGGGTTCGGTGTCATAAAGGAAGTTCTGCATCAAATTGGTGCATTCATGACATCTATTCCAGGTGCTGTAGACGTAATGGTTAGGAGTACATTAATTGGCATTTCGAATTTAGCACATCTTGTTCTTTTAAGATCAGTTAAGTCGGAATCTAAATTTAATCAACACCTCAGTGAACAAAGAAGAATAAATTCACCTTTTCTATGTATGTTTCCTACCAGCTCTGGTGTGCCGGAGTATTTTAATTTTCACGTAGGCGATGTAGGTCATTTTTTATTGATTGGCCAAAGTGGTGGTGGTAAGTCAACATTGGTAAATTTTTTAATTTCAATGTGGCAAAAATACTATCCTTGTAAAACAATCATTTTGGATAAAGATAAAAGTTGTTATCTTACTGTGAAAGCTTTAGGGGGAGAGTATATAAATTTATCAACCAATCAAAATGAAAATTACCGCATGAACCCGTTGCAATGGTTAAAGGACCCAGAGAAATTTCCATTAATTTCTTCTTGGATCATTGGTTTATTGACAACGTTCAACAATGATGAAATTTCACCATATAAAGTGGATCGTCTGAACCATGCTTTGAAATTACTAACCAGTTCATTAAGTAATAATTTAACCTTATCACATCTAAAGCTAATGTTGGATGGTATTGATGAAGATCTATCATCAAGACTTTCGCCTTGGGTGAGAGATGATCAAAGTGAGTTTGGGTTTGGATACTTGTTTGATAATCCAATCGATACATTTTTTCAAAATCTATCCAGTCAAGGTACTTCAATTATTTGTATTGATTTCAGTTCAATTCTCGTTAATGAAAAAATTGCTCGACCGATTATTGAGTATCTATTGTTATGTGTGGATAACTATATAGATGGTAAATCGCCATCCTTAATTTATCTTGAGGAGGCTTGGTATTTGTTAAAGGATAAAAGATTCAGCGATCAATTTGAAAACTGGATAAAAACAATGCGGAAAAAAATGGCGATCATTGGTTTAAGTACACAGTCGGTTGATGACATAAAAAAATTGAGTATAAGTGCTGCTATCAATGACAATATTAAAACTAAAATCTTTTTACCAAATCTTCAAGTGGATGCATCTTATTCAACTTATAAGGATTTTCTAGGTTTAAGAGATGATCATATACAAAGTTTAAAAAATTTAACTCCAAAGTCACAGTACTTAATTTGGCAAGATGAAAGAGTGCGTGTAATCGACGCAAAGCTTCCTTTTCGTGTTTTGGCTTTGACTAGATCTGACTCATATGCAATCGGTCTTTTTGATCAATTATTTCATAAGAACGGTCTTGAGGCTTATATGAGTAAACTTGAGAAATTGCAATGATATTTTTATTGTTCATACTTCTTTTTTTCTCATCAATGTGTAACAGTTTTGTTGTTTTTGATCCAAGTAATTTTGTTAAAAATTCTCTCACTGCGGCGCAAACTGCTGAACAAATAATGTATCTCACATCTCAATATGAGACACAGATGAGACAATTTGAAACACAACTTTTACAACTCAAAAATTTACCTGTTTCCTCTATCAATTCACTATTAAGTAAAAACCACGATGATCTTTTAATTTCTACAGAATTTTTTTCTAAAGTTCAGTCTATTTATGGATCGATTAACCAAATTCAGGATAACTTCAAAAAAAGGCTCGATTCTGCAAAAATGTTGAATTTGGATTGGAATCAATACGTTGCATATGAAAAAAATCGTATTGATCGCGTTCAAAGTGATGCAATTTCAATATCTTCAAATGATTTATCTGCTTTGAGTCGATTAAAGCGTGATTACGAATTCGCAAGTGAAATAGAAATGAAAATTGGTACTACATCTGGAGTACACGAAGCCATGCAACTGCTTAATGTTCAAGTGAATCGAATCATTACCCAGAATGCTGATTTTTTAAAAACTCTTAATGTTTCAATCAATACACCTAGTAGTGGAGTAAATTTATTAGAACGTAATTTTAAGGATCAACTTGAATTGAACCGGAAATTAGCGAGAGAAAATCTCGATCGGTCGAGATACGAGGGCGAGTTAAAAGTATTTAATATATTAGGTAATGGTTATTTTCGAAATGATAAATGAATTTAAAAAATTTCTTTTTATTTTTCTTCTTTTGAGTACATTCAATTGTGCATTTCCTCAATCTTGTGATTCAACTTCTGGTACTTGTTTAAACTCGATCGAGGAGATTGGTAAAACAAAAAATCTTGCTCTGAATGCTACTAACCAGCTGAAATTGGCTATCAATTCTTTAGAAGATCAAATCGATTCTTTGCGAAATCGACACCCATTCAATTCTCTTGGTCGTCAATTGATTGTTTCACTTTTTTTAATTGTGTTTATGTGGACTGTGATTAAAAATATGTTGATCAAACCTGTTTTTAGTCAAATCTTTATAGATTTGATTTATCCATGCATAATTTTAGGCTTGGCGTTTGAAGTATTGGATCAAAATTTAGGACAAATTATTGCAGATTCTGTTCAGTATGTGACTCTTCTCTTGACGTCAAATTCTCAATCAAATGGAACTTCAAGCGAAATCTACGCTGAAAATCTTTTGAAGTCTATGTTAGTTATTTGGAGTGCACCTAATACAGTCGATCCATTTAACTTAGGCATAGAGGCTGGCATCTCTTTTTTACTAAAAATTATTTCTATTTTCTTTATCGGTTCTTCAATTGCTATTGGTTTAACGTATTTACTCATAGCAAAATTTCAAATTGCTTTGGCAATAGCCTTAGGTCCCATCATGATCCCATGGGCTATTTGGAAGCCAACGGAGTTTATTTTTACGAGTTGGTTGAATTTTTTGCTTAAATCGTCTTTTGTCTCACTATGTGTTTTTTCTGTTGAATCAATTTTGAGAGTTTCTATTGCTAATTTGGTCAATCTTTCTGATTCTGTTACGCAGGGTGTAAATTCAGCTTTTGTATACGGAACAGTTTCACTGCTTTCATTGCTCTTTTCTTTGCTTATTTCTAAATCTTTTGAAATAGGATCTGGACTTATTTCGGGTGTTTCCTCAGGATTTCGACAAATTGGTCCTGTATTGAAATGATTTCTTTTTCTAATAAGGTGAGTTCTTTGAGGGTGTTTTTTAGTTTGATTCGGTTAGAAATAATAAGAATTCAGTCTATGCACCCTTTTTTAATTCCCATTCTGACCTTTTCCTATTGCATTAAGTTTTGGCATATCTTTTCTTAAAAGAAACCTTGTTTTTTAGTTCTTTATGATTAAATTTATATTTTTTTCGCTGATGTATCATCACGGTTAATCTATTTAAGGAGATTTCATGTCTATTTGTTCATTAACGAAACATGTTTTGCGGGTTTTACTCGCTATTTCTTGTTTTATGGGTTTTATTTCGTTTACGCATGCCCAAACACCCTCAGGTAAAACCCAACTTCAATGGCTAGGTCAGGCCTCATTTAAATTAACCTCTCCCGGAGGTAAAAATATAATTATTGATCCGTGGATTACTGGTGGTCCCAAAGCACCCGCGATTTACAAAAAAGATTTATCTGCTCTTGGAAAAGTTGATTTTGTTCTTGTTTCTCATGGTCATGTTGATCATTTAGGTGATGCGCCCGATATTGCCAAATTAAATAGTGCAGTTCTATATGGTCCTGCTGACATGATTACTCCTTTAATTACTTTGGGATTAATGCCTGCTAATTTAACCCATCGCTTCAATAAATCTGGCTCAATTCTTCCAGCTCAAGGAATCAAAGTAACTGCTGTTCGAGCAGATCACTCGTCTTTGATCGTTTTTAACAACCCAACGACTAACAAAAATGAATCACACCCCGCTGGTGAAGCTGTTGGATATATTATTCAGTTAGAAAATGGGTTTAGAATTTGGCATATGGGAGATACGGGCCTATTTTCAGACATGAAATTTATCAGTGAGTATTACAAACCTGATTTGGTATTGATTCCAATTGGTGGGAATTTTACGATGGATCCAGTTGATGCTGCCTATGCCATCAATACCTTGATAAAGCCTAAGATGGTGATTCCAATGCACTATAACTCTAACCCACTTACGAAAGGCACCTTAGCAGAGTTTCAAGAAGCGATGAAATCAAGTCAGACTAAAGTTATTCCAATGGTTGAAGGTCAGACTTTAGAGTTTTAAGATGATTGATTTATACACTTTTTTCCGCAGTGGAACTTCTCATCGCCTGCGAATTGCTTTAGCTTTAAAGGGCTTGGATGCAAATCACATTCCTGTTGACTTAAGAACGGAGGAGCATTCAAAAGCAGCCTTTATGTCCATTCAACCACAAGGCTTGGTCCCAGCTTTGAGAGTCGATGAACATGTTCTTATACAATCACCAGCAATCATTGAATGGCTAGAAGAAGCTTACCCCAGTATGCCTTTCTTGCCTAAAGACTTATTGGCCAGACAGTATGTTCGTTCTATCGCTGCTATAGTGGGTTGTGACATTCATCCGGTTAACAATAGGCGGGTCCTTGAACATTTAAGAGGACACCTCAAGGCTGAGGAAGATCAAATTTTAGAATGGTGTGCAAAATGGATTGTCAGTGGCTTTGATGCGCTAGAAAAAATCTTAAATGCAGAAAAAAATAGAGGACTTTATTGTTATGGCAATGAGCCAACCCTCGCTGATATTTATTTGATACCCCAAGTTGAGAGTGCTAGACGCTTCAAAATAGACATGAATCGCTGGCCCTTAATTCAGGCGATTGATAAGCAGTGCATGACTTTACCTGCTTTTATAAACGCGGCGCCATCAAAGCAAAAAGATGCTTCATGAGACTTCTAAATTAAATTTGATTTTTCGTCTTATCAAGCGCTTATAGATTACCTATGTTGAACTTATCAAAAAAATCCAATAGCGGGCACTTAATTTAAGGTTCTTCTTATGCAAATAGAATACGGATCAAAAGGTCTCATTGGTGTTTTAACTCCCCAAGCCAATACGACAGTTGAACCTGAGTTTTGGACATTGCTTCCCAATGGTTTTAGTTTTATCAATGCTCGATTAATCAGTTCTTGTAATACCATTGAGGAAAGATTGATCGATTATTTTTCTAATCTTGAAAATTCATGCAATCAATTTGGAAATGCACCTATTAAATTATTGTCAATCGCATGCACAGGCAGTTCTTATTTGATTGGACGAGATAAAGAAGAGTCAATTATTAGTAAGATTAGCAATTTATTAGGTATTCCGGTTACGACTTCTGGGTTATCGGTTGTCGCTGCGTTGAATAATTTATCAGCTAAAAGAATAGCTCTTTGCTCCCCATACCCAGATGCATTGACCCAACTCAGCGTTGAGTATTGGCAGTCCCATGGATTTATTGTATCTTCTGTTGTGAGTGTATTGCCTGCAACTGAGCATTTCCATCCAATTTATGGAATTTCAGCACAAAATGCATTGGATAGTTTGGCTACATTGAATCAGTCTGATGCCGATGTAATTGTGATGCTTGGAACAGGAATGCCAACCTTAATGCCCCTGATCAAAGGCAACCAGGCGACAGATGCAAAACCAATTATCTCTTGCATGTTGGCTACTGTTTGGAATAGTGTGAGTCAAATTGATGAAAACTATGGGGACATTGTCCCTTGGGTTAATAATCCGATATGGATTGATAGATTCAACGCTAGTCATTAATTTTCTTGGTAAATAAGATGCTTTACGATGTTTTGATAATTGGTGCTGGCCCGGTAGGTCTGACTTTGGCGATGCGACTGGGATTGAAGGGCCATAAAGTATGTGTTTTAGAAGCGCAAAGTGATATTGAAACTGATCTGAGGGCCTCTACCTTTCATCCTCCCACATTGGATTTGTATGATGAGCAAGGAATTACTGCTCAATTGATCGAATCAGGTTTAGTCGCTCCTACTTGGCAAGTTCGAATGAACCATACCAATGAATTTGCGGAATTTGATTTATCTATACTAAAAGACCATACAAATCATCCATATAGACTTCAATGCGAGCAATGGAGATTGAGTGGGTTTTTAAGAGACTATATTGAGAATAAATTACCAAATGTATCCTTGCTATGGGGCCACCCCTGTGAAAGCTTTAACCAAGACGCATCATCTGTAGTTGTTAACTCCAAGAGTTCGACATCTGATTTAACTACATTTAAAGCTAAATTTTTAATTGGCTGTGATGGTGCTAGAAGTATTGTTCGAAAAAATTTGTGTCTAGAGTTTGAAGGGCAAACTTTTCCGGAAACAACCATACTCGCAACAACGCATTTTCCATTTCAAGATTACCTTGATCATTTATCTTATATTAACTACTGCTGGACTTCAGATGGTACGTTTAGTCTCCTCAGGTTAAAAAATCTTTGGCGAGTCAGTCTTTATCCTTCTTTGGACGAGTCCATAGATTGTGCTGTTGAGAGTCAATCGGTTCGCCGAAAGATCAATCAAATTTCATCAAGCTTTGGAGACAGTCCAATCTTAGAAATTCGACCTTATAAAATTCACCAGCGGGTTGTCAAGCAATATGTGGTGGGTCGAGTACTGCTCGCTGGAGACGCTGCACATATCAACTCACCTAGTGGAGGCATGGGTATGAATGGAGGTGTTCACGATGCATTTAATTTGGCTGACAAATTAAACCGTATATTGAAAGGCGAAGGCATTGAACTTTTAAATAAATACGAACGTCAGCGAAGGCCTATTGCCATTAAGCATGTGATTGAGCAATCTTCAAAAAATCGCGCTCGCATGCAAGAAAAAGATATGTCAAAAAGATTCTTGACCTTGCAGGAATTGAAAAGAAAAAGCCAAGATAAAAGCTTGGCTTTAGATTATTTATTAGAAACTTCTATGATTTCTGGTTTAGCGGAATCTTTAAATATAGATTGATTTTTAAGAAGAACTTGTTAAATTGCTTGATTTGATAACTGGACCCCATTTTTTATTTTCATTTTGTAGGAATTGATTGAACTCCTTTGGTCCAATGACATTGGTATTTAATCCCATATCTTGAAGTCGTTGTTTCGTGTCTGTGTTTTCCATTGCTTTAATTATTTCAATTTTTAATTTATCAACGACCAATAAAGGCGTTTTTGAGGGAACAGAAATACCAAACCAGGCGTCCCCTATTGCACCATTGACCGATTCGTTCATGGTTGGGATTTCAGGGTGATCTTGAATTCTTTGCTGTGAAGTCACTGCGAGTGCCCGTACTTTACCGCTTTTGATATAGGGAGTTGCTGCAATCAATGCATTAAACATCGCATCAATTTGTCCGCCCAATAGATCCGTCATTGCTGGCCCAGTCCCCTTGTAAGGAATATGAACCATGTCAACCTTGGTCAAGTGCTTTAGTAGTTCCCCGGTTAAAAACCCCGCCGATCCTACCCCTGCTGAGGCGTAGCTTAATTTTCCAGGATTAGATTTGGCCATGTTGAGGAAATCGTTGAAATTTTTCGCCGGATGATCAGCTCTGACGATCAATGCATTGGTAAATGTGCCTAGTAGGCAAACATGAGTCAGGTCCTCCATGGGTTTATAGCCAAGTTGTTGACCCATGAGTGGACCAACAGTTATGGCCGCACCATTTGATAGAACAACGGTGTAACCATCCGGATTGGATTTGGCAGCAATTTCAGTGCCCAATACGGACCCATTGCCGCCTTTGTTTTCAATGACCCAGACTTGTGACATTTGTCTGCTGAGTTGTTCAGCAATGACTCTGGCTATCAAATCGCCAGATCCGCCAACTGCAAATGGAACAATAAATCGTATAGGTTTATAGGGATAATTCGTATTCGCTTGGGCCATGCTTTTGGAGGGCATAAGTCCACTTAAGCCACAAAGTGTTAATTCTAAAGAGGACAATGCTCCGAATTCAATTGCATTTCTTCTTGAAAGAGTAACTTTCAGTTCGCTATTTTTTTGAATTTTTAGAAATTTTGTAGACATGATACTCATTACAATAGATATAGAGCACAGGAGGGACTTGGAAGTCCTGCATTTTTTTCTCGATTATAAATATCCTTCTGAATTAAGTCCAACTTAATAGGAATACCTGATTGATGCTTATGCTTAAAATTTTCTTCAACGATCCACTTGTATTTACTTTCAATCTCATCTGTGCCGCTCTCTTGTCATTGGGCCTGCTTTGCCCTAAAGAGGCGTTTTGCGCTGATTCCTTTCCAAGTCGCCCCATCAGGATAATGATTGGATTCTCACCTGGAGGAAGTGCGGATACTGTTGCTAGAGTCATGGCACCTAAGATGTCTGAGCTTTTTAAGCAAAGTGTGGTTATTGAAAACCATCCAGGTGCGGGTGGCAATATAGCTTCCGAACTAACCATTCGTTCTTTGCCAGATGGTCATACCATTATGTTGGGGACGATTGGCTCGCTTGCAGTGAACCAGCACATCAATAAATTATCTTATGACCCAGCTGCTGATATGCAGGCTTTGTCCATGGCGATTGTTTTTTCAAATGTTCTTGTCGTCAATGCCAACAGCGAGATCAGATCAATCGAGGACTATATTCGTTTAGGTAAGCCAGAGAACTCTAAGCTCTCCTTTGGATCATCTGGTATTGGCAGTGCAGGGCACTTGGCTGGAGAACTTTTCAAAATCACAGCAAATGTAAACAACCAACACATTGCTTATCGGGGAGGTGCACCAGCAATGAATGATTTATTGTCTGGTGTTCTCCCATCGATTTTTTCCAGTCCACCTGATGCAATTCAGTTTATTCAGTCTGGTAAATTAAGGGCAATTGCAGTGACAGGTTCCAAAAGATTGGATGTTTTACCCCAAACACCGACAATTGCTGAATTGGGGTTCCCTGGGTTTGAAGCTGTAAATTGGTATGCTTTTACAGCTCCCTTGAAAACACCAACGGATGTCGTTGCAAAACTCAATCAAGTCATTGTCGCCACTTTAAAGGACTCATCGATTTCTTCACAGCTTAAGAAATCAGGATTAAATCCTTTGCCCACTTCAGTGGACGAGACTACTAAATACATAAGGTCTGAAAGTGAAAAATGGGGCAATATTGTTAAAAAGTCCGGTATTCGAGCTGAATGAAGCCTCGGTCATTTAAACCTCAAGCTCAGACCCCTAGGGTTAACGCCTACATGAGGGTAATCACGGTCTACAACAGTAGGTCATGAAGTGATACATTGAAAATGTACTTACTTAGGAGTTTTTTTCAATGTTTCAACGTCTCTTGTCCCCTTCGTGTCAGCATGCTTCGCAAACCATGATTTGTTCATGTGAAAATAGTCAAGAGCACGCTTTAGATCACGGGAAACGTTCATTTATCAAGGCCGCTGGTGGTCTTGGTGTCTTGGGTGCTTCTATCACGTCTTTGATCGCTCATGCCCAATCTGCAGGTCCTTTGATCGATACGCATTACCATTTTTATCCACCCGAGTATCACAAAGCTTGGCTAGACTGGGAAAAGGAAAGAAAAATCCCTCATTTTCCTCAACTAGAAAATTGGACATTGAAAAATGCAATTTCAGATCTAGATAAAGCGGGCGTGACAAAAGCAATCCTCTCTCTTGCTTCGACCCCGGGCCTTTGGTTTGATCTACCCGTGCCAGAGATCAACAAAATGGTGAAGTTGGTCAATGATTATGGTGCAAAATTGGTCAAGGATTATCCTGGTCGTTTTGGTTTATTTGCAGCTTTAACGATGCTTGATGTTCCCAGCACATTGAAGGAAATCGAATACGCTTTTGATGTTCTTGGTGCCGATGGCGTTGGTATACAAACCAATTATGGAGATAAATGGCCAGGCCACCCTGATTTTGCTCCGATCTTTGCTGAGCTCAATCGCAGAAAAGCGGTTGTTTACTTTCACCCGCTGGCTGCGGCATGTTGTGGCAGACTCAATACGGGTACCTATCCCGCAGTCATTGAAGTACCCCATGACACCACAAGAGCTGTTGTGAATTTATTGCTGAGTGGCTCATTTGCTAAATTTAGAGATATCAAATGGATCTTCTCGCATGGAGGTGGAACGATACCGATGCTGGCTGGGCGTATTAATTTTTTCCATGGCTCACAAAAAAATATCAATGAAATTGCGCCCAATGGCATTGAAGCTGAGCTGAGGAGACTTTACTACGATACAGCCAATGCAACACATCCTGCACCCATGGCCAGTTTACTGAAGTTGGTCCCCTCCAGCCAAGTCCTTTACGGAAGTGACTATCCTTATGTGCCAATGGATGCCCAAGCACAAGCATTGTCACAATTGGGATTGGAAAAATCAGTTTTAGATCAAATCAGATACAAGAACGCAACGGGTCTGATCAAGAAGTAATTTGGATTGGTTCTAAAAACGCATTTTGAATGCTTTTTTAGACCGTTCATTAAATTGTTGGACTTTTCAGAGCTGCACTGTATGCAGCCCTCAGACCGAGCAGGTAGCTGTCGACGCCAAATCCACAAATTTGACCTCGGACAATAGAGGAGAACACCGAATGGTGACG
>Ga0114971_10000190_pt1 | contig 38295 bp, 31 predicted proteins | sample M_140625_MF_Meta_FD_87320 | JGI IMG/M metagenome (GOLD analysis project Ga0114971, IMG submission 87320) | Freshwater microbial communities from Lake Montjoie, Canada to study carbon cycling - M_140625_MF_MetaG | ecosystem: Environmental > Aquatic > Freshwater > Lake | place: Lake Montjoie... | reverse complement strand
GCTTTTCTGAGTTGGCCACGAATAGCTCGCGCAAATAAGGGTGCTGCGGGTGTATTGTAGTGAAGTGCCCCTCCATGAAAAAGATCCTCCAGCTCCTCACTACTCTTCTCACCTCCCTCGCCACGCTCCACGCCGCCGACACCTTCCTCGTCGAGGACGGCCAGCCGCGCGCTGAAATTGTCATCAGTGACAAGCCTCAGCGCACCACACGACTCGCGGCGCAGGAGTTGCAGGATCAGATCGCGAAGATCAGCGGCGCACGTTTGCCCATCGTGACGCAGCCAAGCGGCAAAGCGGTGAAGATCTTCGTCGGGGCCAGTGCGCAGTCGCCGATCAAGGCGGATGGTTTGCAGCACGGCGCGTATCGCATCGCGACAGGCGCGGATTGGCTGGTGCTCATTGGCGACGACAGCGACTTCACGCCGATCGAACCGTGGGCGAAGAACAGCGGCGAAAACAAGAGCGGGAAGTCGCAAAGCGAGTGGGACAAGATCACCGGCGCGCAGTGGGGGGTGCCGGAGCGGGGCATGTATAAGCACCGCATGACGCTGCCGGGCGACATCGGTCGACCCACGGCGCAGCCTCCGAGCGGCAAGCCAGAGCCGTTGCTACTCTGGGGCTACGATGAGCGCGGCTCGTTCAACGCGGTGTGCGGCTTTCTGCACAAACTCGGCGTGCGCTGGTATCTGCCGGGCGAATTGGGTGAAGTAGTGCCGTCATCGAAGACCATCGCTCTGCCGAAATTGGACGTAACCGTACGCCCGGACTTCGCCGAACGCCGCTTCAATTTCCGTTTCGGCACGAACAGCCTAGACACCTCCATGTGGGCCATGCGCCTGGGCCTTCGCGAGCCTCATGGTCGGCAGACGGCGCACGGCATGGACGGCATGACGCATCGCGATGAGATCCTCGCGACGCATCCCGAGTGGTTCGCGCTTTATGGTGGCAAGCGGCAGACGCAGCCCGGTCAGCGGCTCAATCAACTGTGCTATTCCAACGAGGAACTGCTCCAGGAAACCGTGCGCAATGTCCGCGCGCAATTCGATCACTACAAGACGGAGGTCGTCTCGGTGATGCCGCCCGATGGCTACACGTCCATCTGCCAGTGCAAGCTGTGCGAGGGCAAGGACTCGCCCGAGCGCAACAATCGCGGGTTGTTGTCTGACTATGTGTGGGACTTCGTAAATCGCGTCGCCAAAGAGGTGCGCAAGACTCACCCCGACCGCTTCGTGTCATGCTGCGCCTACGGCACCTATACGCTGCCGCCGGAGAAGATCGCCAAGCTGGAGCCCAACGTGCTCGTCCTCATCGTCGGTGGGCGGCGGCCTCTGAACAGCAAGCCGGAACAGCAGGAGGAGATTCGGAAATTGCGTGAGTCCTGGGTGCCAAAGTCCGCCACCCCCATCATGGTCTTCGAGAACTATCCGTTCACCGATCGCGGCTGGTATCTGCCGGCATTCGTCGTGCACACCATCGGCGCAGGCATCAATGCCACCAAGGGCATCTCTCAGGGCGAGGACATCTGGCTCACCGCGCGTCAGGATTTCGACAAGGTCGACATCGGCTTCAATCACTTCATGGTCTATTTCACCGCGCGCATGTATTGGGGCGGCAAGGACGCGGATGTGGACGCGATGTTCCTCGAATATTGCCGACTGTTTTATGGACCGGCGGAGCAGGAGATGCGGGCCTTCTTCGAATACTGCGAGGCCAACTGGCAGGAGATGGAAAAGGACAAGGTGAAAGTGGATCGCGCGCTGGAACTCTTCGCCATCGCGCAATCCAAAGCGGCCGCAGACGGCGTGTACGGCAAACGCATGGCGCTCATTGACGACTTTCTGAAGAGCCTGCGCAGCAAAAGCGGGCAGCTCGGCAAACAGCGCGGCCCCGTGCCGCAACTGCGTCTCGTCGGCAGCAGCAAAGGCGTGAGCAAGATCGTCATCGACGGCAAACTCGACGACGACGCTTGGGTCAATTGTCCGACCGCCTCCACCGGGAAACTGTACGAGATCCAAACCGGCCGGGCGCCCACCTTCGGCACCACCGTGAAGACAGCATGGATCGGCAACGATCTCTACTTCGCCATCCGTTGCGAGGAACGGCGCGGCGAGAAGCCCAACATCGCGGCCACCAAGAAAGACGACGCCGCGCTGTGGTATGGCGATGCGATCGAAGTGCTGCTCGAAACCGATGCGCGCTCCTATTACCAGATCGCCGTCAGCCCCTCGGGAGCCGTCGCGGATCTCGATCGCTCCGCCGCGCGCAACGCGTGGTTCAGTTGGGATTCATTGGCCGAGGTCGCCACGGAGATCGCCGACGATCACTGGACGGTCGAGATGCGCATCCCCGTCACGCAGGATGAAAACGATCCGCTGCATCAAGTCATTGGCCGCCATCCCACGACCAGCCTGCCGTGGCACATCAACGTCTGCCGCCAGCGCATCCGTGACGACGGGCAGGAGGCATCCGCCTTCTCGCCGACCGGAGCGTTTTACTTCCACGACGTGCTGAAGTTCGCGCACTTCTTCGGCGGTAATTCGCATCAGTTCGAAGCTGATCCGAGCGTCACCGATTTCGTCACCGCGCTCCGCGAAGCCAGAAAGCTGCGCCAGCCTGCGGAGTCTCTGCCTGCCTATCTCGCCTTGGCCGAAGGCAAACTCACCGACTTCCAAAAGTCCGCAGCGCTCGAACAAGCCGCCGCCGCCGCCGCCGCACTCAAAGACTTCGCCCAAGCCGATGCCCTCGCCGCCCGCATCCCGATTCCCGCCGTGCAAAAGACCGCGCAGATGCAGGCCCTCTTCGCGCAGTCGAAGCTACCACAGGTCATCGCGCAGTTTGCCGACGAGGACATCGCGAAGTGGCCATTTTGGAAACGCGGCGACGGCTACCTCCTAAGAGGCCGCGCTCACCTCATCACGAAGAATGCCAAGCAAGCCGAAGCCGATCTCACCCACGCCCTCGAATGGCTCAGCGACGACCGCTCACGCAAAACCGCCGAGCAAATGCTCCAGTCCCTTCAATTAAAAAATTGAAGACTCCCCGCATGAAACTCACCTCCCTGCTCCTCTTCGCCACGGCACTCCTGCCCTACTGCGTGGCATCCGCGCAATCACTCGCCGCAGACATCCCGCGCAGGCTCATCGCCATCGACAATGTCTGCGCGTGGCCGAACCTCGTGAAGCTTAACGATGGCTCGCTCGTCGCCGTCGTTTTCAATCAGCCTAACCACGGTCGCACCGAGGGTGATGTGGATTGCTGGGGCAGTGCGGATGGCCTGTCTTGGAAGAAGCTCAGCACCATCACGCAGCATGAGCCGCAGACGAATCGGATGAATCACGCCGCGGGTTTGAATGCCAACGGCAACCTCGTGGTGCTCTGCAATGGCTGGGACAAAGTCGCGCCGCAGCGCAATGCCGAGAGCCGCCCGATCCCGACCGTGGTGTGCATTTCGCGTGATGGCGGCAGGACGTGGGAACAGGGCGGGCCAGTGTTGCCAAAGGACGAAGGCCTGTCGTGGCAGGTGCCATTCGGCGACATCACCCACGCGGCCAATGGCGATCTCGTGGCCAGCACTTACTCCTTTGGCAGGAGCACAGCGAACGCCGAGAAGACCGGGAACATTTACGCCGCGCGCAGTAAGGATGGCGGCAAGACTTGGCCCGTCATAGCACCCATTGTCAAAGACAAGCACTGCGAGTCTGCCATCCTGCATCTCGGCGGCGGCAAATGGCTGGCCGCGAGCCGGCGCTTGGGCCTGCTTGATCTCGACCTCTTCGCCTCCGATGACGACGCGCTCACCTGGCAGCACGTGACCACGCTCGACATCAAGCCCGTGTCCTCGGCGCATCTGCTCAAACTTAGCGACGGGCGCGTGCTGCTAACCTATGGCAATCGCGCGCAGGGCAGCTATGGCATCGAGGCACGCACCTCCTCGGACGGAGGACGCACCTGGGGAAAACCACAGCAGTTGGTGCCGCTAGAAAAGAGCGACTGCGGTTATCCCGACGCCATCGAGCTACCCGGTGGACGCCTCATCGTCGCCTATTACGCCGACCGCATCACCCAGCATCAGCGCTACCACATGGGCGTGATCAATCTGGCTATCGATGAACTGCAGTGAGCGTCTCTCTATTTGTTTGAGCACATGAATTACTTCATCATCGTAGCCACGCTTGTTACGTGTCTGTTCGTTGAGCAGCCCGCGTTGGCGGAGCCACTAGAGATCACCAATTCGCTCGGGATGAACCTCGTGCGTATCGCACCGGACAATTTCGTCATGGGACAAGACGGGCCGGCGGCGGATTACGACGTGAAGATGCACCCGGAGAAATTCGATGACGCGGATTGGGACGAGAAGCCCGCTCACAAGGTCGTGATCAGCACCGCGTTTCACATTGGCGCGGCGGAGGTCACGCGCGGGCAGTATCGGCTGTTCGCGCCCAACCATGCCGGCGGGAGCGGCGCGGCCGATGAAGCCGTGACGGGAGTGAGTTGGAATGACGCGGTGAATTTTTGTGCGTGGCTTTCGAAAAAGGAACAGCGCACGTATCGCCTGCCTACCGAGGCGGAATGGGAGTATGCCTGCCGCGCGGGCACCACGACGCTTTTTCACACCGGCGATGCTTTGCCGGTGGGCTTTCACAAATGGATCACCGAGTTGGGGTGGCGCCATCAATATTTTCCCGACGGCAAGATCCCCGTAGAGTTTCGCGCGGACACCAAGGCCACGTTGCGCGGCGGTCAGACGCCCGCGAATGCTTGGATGCTCGTCGACATGCACGGCAACGTCTCCGAGTGGTGCGCGGACTGGTATGGGCCTTATGAAGCCGGCGAGCAAATCGACCCGCTCGGTCGCAGCGACGGCGACTTCCGCGTTATGCGTGGAGGCAGTCACTCGCAACAAACGCGCCTCCTGCGTTCTGCAAACCGCTCCGCCTGGCTGCCGCAAACGAGCAGCGGGAAGACCGGCTTCCGCGTCGTGCTCGGAGAATTGCCACGTGGGAAAATGCTCCCGCCCATGCCGCCCGCGCTCAATTCGCAGAACGTTTCGCAAGCAGTTCCGAAAATAGCAATGCCGCCACAGGACGTGCCTTTCTTCGACGGCCCCAAGCCATTCGTGTTCATTCCTCCGAACTCCTTCGGCCCGATGTTCTCGTCGCACAATCACAGCCCTGGCATCACCGAATGCCCCAACGGTGATTTGCTCGCGGTGTGGTATTCGTGCGTGTCCGAGTGGGGCACGGAGTTAAATAACGTCGCGAGCCGCCTGCGCCGGGGGGCGGTCAAGTGGGAACCGGCGTCGCCGTTCTGGAACGGCCCGGACAACAACGACCACGGGCCGAAGTTGTGGTGGGATGGCGAAGCAACGCTCTTCCACTTCGCACAAGGTCGGGAGGAGAACATTGTGCGCACTTCGACCGACAACGGTGCCACCTGGTCGAAGGCCCGCGTGCTGCAACCTGTGGGTGAATTCGGCAATCAATTGCTCCAGCTAAATGATGGCACGCTGGTGCTCGGCAATGATTCGCTGCAGTGCAGTCTTGTCTTTAGCTACGACCGTGGCCAGACGTGGGCGTTCAACGATGTGCAGCGTCGCGAGAGCGACTTCCGCCCCGGCGGCAGAGGGGTGCGCTACTCCGGCATTCACGCAGCAATGGTGCAGCTCGCCGATGACCGCATCATGGCTTTAAGCCGCTATGACAAACTGGAGGATCAGGAGAAATTTGGCTTCAAGACGCCAGCCAGCTTCTCCAGCGATCTCGGGCGTACCTGGACCTACGAGGCCTCGGAATTTCCTGCGATCAGCGGCAAGCAACGGCCGGCGCTGATCCGACTGAAAGAGGGTCCCCTCCTGTTGTGCAGCTTCACCGATCCATGGCGCGACTGGAAATCTCGAAAGGGCATGACCTTCAAATCCGCCACGGGGGATTTCACCGGTTATGGCATGTTTGCCGCCGTCTCCTTCGACGAAGGAAAAACATGGCCCGTGCGCCGCCTGCTGACCCCCGGTGGCAAGGAGCGCACCGCCAAGGGCACTGACTTGCTCGAATTCACGCTCAGCGGCACGCTGGCCGAGCCCCTCGGCTACATTGCGGCTATCCAGACGCGCGATGGCAACGTGCAGCTCATCACCAGCAACAATCACTACGCCTTTAATCTCGCCTGGCTAAAGCAACTCCCTCCCGCGCCATAAGCATCTCCGAATTTTCCATCGTACTGATGAAAACCATGCTCCCCCTCTTCGCACTGAGCACGGGTGGCTCTTAAAAGCCACTGGTGAGTTCGTGGCGATCCCTCCGCTTTTGCACCCACATCATGCCTGCTTCGCCGAACCCGACGGTACTCCGCTGCTGCCTCACGCGCACGATGGAAGCGCGGGGACGACCGTGTATTCCACGCCGAGAGAGAAGCGAAAGTAGGGCCAAAAGGAAAATCCTGCTATCAACTCGTCGGCTTGCCTACAAACAACCACCCCCTTTATGAAAGACAGCCTTTCCCCTTTGCTCGCCATAGGAACTGACGCACTCGCGCAAGCGGAACCGCCCCTCGTTTTCATCTCCGCCTTTGCTCCAGATGAGAATGGGGCGATCCATGCCTTTCAGTTCGATTCAAAAAACGGCGTTTTAGAGCCGCTGCATCGGACCACTGATATCCAAAACCCCTTCTTCCTCGTGATCTCGCCGGACAAGCGATTTCTGTACGCCACTGAGGCGAAACAGTTTGCCGGCCCAGAGGAATCGCTAGTGGCCTCGTATGCGGTTGGAGGGCGCAACGGGCAGCTTAAGCGCACTAGCCAACAATCCACCCGTGGGACGACCTCGTGCTATTTGGACATCGATGCCACGGGCAAGACTCTCCTGGTGGCCAACTACACTTCAGGAAGTGTCACCGCGCTGCCTGTGCACAAAGATGGCACATTGGGTGAATCCACCTCACTGATCCTTCATGGCACCGCCGGGACCGATGCGACTCCGCCAAAGGCTCTCAATGCGCACAGCATCGTGGTGTCTCCAGACAATCGCTTCGCTCTTTCGGCGGACCTCGGTATCGATCAAATCCTCATCTATCGGCTCGAGGCGGCCACCGGAAAGTTAGAGCCGAATGAGGCGCAACCTTTCATAAAAGTGGCTCCGAGTTCCGGTCCGCGACATCTGACGTTTCACCCGAATGGAGAGCGGGTCTATGTCATCAACGAAATTCTGAATACCGTCACCTTCTTCGATTACGCGACCGCTTCCGCCAGGTTAACCGAGCGGCAGACGATTTCGACCTTGCCTGCGGATTTCAACGGCAAGAGCTGCTGCGCCGATCTGAAGATCACACCCGATGGCAACTTCCTGTATGGAACGAATCGCGGTCACGACAGCATCGCGGCGTATCGCATTGGCGATGATGGAAAACTGACGGTGCTCAATATCGAGCCCAGCCTCGGCAAAGGTCCGCAGAACCTGCTCATCACACCAGACGGCCAGTGGCTGCTCTGCGCAAACATGGAAGGGAACAATGTTGCGGTCTTCCGGATCGAGGCAGGGACAGGAAAGCTAAGCGCAGTGAACGAGCCGCTTTCGATGCCGATGCCCTCGTGTATTCGTTGGTTGCCGTGAGGCGATACCGAAGCGCCTGGCCAATGACTTCGTCATCATCGGCACGCACCACCTGCTGACCCCGCGTGTCCACGAGTTGCACGCCGAACGCCTCCTCCAGCGCTCGCACCTGTCGCCATACAGAGACGCCGGACATTTTCAGGGCGGCAGTGACAGCGGAGAAGGTCTTCTGGCGCGAGCGTTCCACCAAGGCTCAGATAGCGGAAGTGGAGCGCTTTAAAAAAACGGGGGCCGGTTTTCATCCAATGGGTTTTAGCCTAAGCATAAACCGCTTTACTTTGTTGGCCACGAATAGCACGCGCAAATGTGGGTGCCACTGGTGTATAAAAAAAAATCGTGATTATCGACTGTCACAACCACGTCGGCGCAGACCTGTTGTTCTACCTCCACGGCGATTTCCCTTATGCCCAGCAACTCGTTCAAATGAAGCAAGAAGGCGGGGCGCTCGGCGTTACGCATTGGGTCGCATTTCCGTTCGTGAGCTATGCGGCCATGGATATCACCCAATTCCGCAGTGGCGGCGTCAGTTTCGGCAAAGGCGGCCTCGAAACAGTGCCCTATGCCTTTGAGAATCGACGCCTGCTTGAGGAATGCCAGAAGCTCTTCCCCGAGGAAGGAAAGCACGTCCTCCCCTTCGTCATGGTGGATCCCATGCGTGGCACCGAAGCGCAGGCCGCCGAACTCATCAAGCTACGCAGCGAATACCGATTTTACGGCATCAAAATCCAAAGCACCATCATCCAAGCCGACATCAAACGCCTCGCTCATGAAGGCAAAGGCTTCCTCGACCTCGCTCGCGAGTGGGATGTGCCTTTCATCATTCACAGCAGCGTCGCCAAAAACGATGTTTGGGCGCAGGCGCACGACATCATCGACATCGCCGAAGCCAACCCCGACATCCGCTTTTGCGTCGCCCACTCCTGCCGCTACGACAAGGAATGCCTTGACCGTATTCAAGCGCTGCCAAACACCTGGTTCGACAACTCCGCCCACTGCATCCACTGCCTCGGCGCTGTCGATGATCTACCCTACATCGCCCCACGGGAGCGCCGTTTTGATAGCGACTATAGCGATCCAGGCCGTGTCATTGCTGATCTCGCCGCCGCTTATCCTCAAAAATTCCTGTGGGGTAGTGATTCACCCTTTTACAGTTATGCCGCAGAGATCAGCGGCAAGGTCCTGAAGCTCATCAGCACCTACGAAAAGGAAATGATCGCCCTCAGAGCCGCCGGTGACGAGGTCGTGACCCGCATCGCCTGCACGAACACGCTCAAATACCTCAAGCTCCACGATGAAAGCATTCTCGCTTAAAGGCCACGCCGCCCTCGTCACCGGCTCCTCGCAAGGCATCGGCCTCGCTATCGCCCATGGTTTACATGGCGCAGGCGCGCGCGTGGTCGCACATGGTCTGCAGGAGCGCCCCAGCGAACTGCCGGACTGCGTCTCGTATATCCCATGCGACCTATGTGACTTCGGTGCGCCGGAAAAACTCATTGAGAGGGCCATCGCCTCCGAGCCGGCTTTGGACACGCTTGTGTGCAATGCCGGCAGCTTTTTTGACGTGCCATTTCTAGAGATGAGCGAGGCGCTGTGGGACAAGACGATGCACCTGAACCTGCGCACGACGTTCTTCACCGCACAGGCATTCGCGCGGCATTTGGTGCGTGAAAAGCGCGGCGGCAGCATTGTCGTTACATCCTCCACGAATGGCTTTCAAGCCGAGTGCGACAGCGTGGCCTACGACGTGAGCAAAGGTGGCCTCGTGATGCTTATCCGTTCGCTGGCCGTCTCGCTCGCGCCGCACGGCATCCGCGTGAATGGCATCGCGCCGGGCCTCATCAAGACACCGCTGAACTCCGTATGGATGGAGTCGCGCGCAAGTGATCTGCTTCAGCACTACGAGAAGAAAATTCTGCTCGGACAAGTTGGCAAGCCCGAGGACTGCGCGGGTGCGGTGACGTTCCTCTGTTCCCCCGCTGCCAGCTATATCACGGGCGAGATCATCGTCATCGATGGCGGCCTAACCACATCCCAAATTGGCAAACTATGAGCACCCCTTTTTCCCTCCAAAATCGCGACATCTGGGTCATCGGCGGCGCGGGCTATCTCGGGCAGGAAGTTGTCAAACTACTGATCGAACTCGGCGCAACCGTCTTGTGTGCCGATCTCCCAGGCAAAGCTCAGCCAGCACCGAATGTCACGCCTGCCAACCTGGATGCCGCCGACATCCCCGCGCTCGAAAAATTCGTCACCGATCAAATCGCTGCACGCGGGGCGCCGCATGGCCTCGTCGTCATGACCTATGCCGGCACCGCGAAGAAGTTCGACGAGCTCACTGCCGCCGATTTCGACGATGCAAATCACGGGAACCTCACCGCAACCTTCACGCTCGCTCGTGCCATCGGCAATGCCATGGCTGAACGGGGCAGCGGTAGCCTAGTGCTCTTCTCGAGCATGTATGGCACCGTCTCCACGGACCCGCACATCTATGAAGCGCCGATGAATCCGAACCCGGTCGAGTACGGCGTCGGCAAAGCCGGCATTCAGCAGCTCACGCGCTATCTCGCCGTGCATTACGGCAAAAGAGGCGTGCGTTGCAATGCGATCAGCCCCGGCCCCTTCCCAAATCCCAGCGTCCAGCGAGAGGAACCCGCGTTCATCGACCGCTTATCCAAAAAAGTCCCGCTTGGCCGTGTCGGTCAAGCCCCTGAAATTGCCGGAGCCGTCGCCTTCCTACTGAGCGACACCTCCACCTTCATCACGGGTCAAAACCTTGCCGTCGATGGTGGTTGGACCAGTTGGTAAACCTGCATCACACCCGATCGGCTGGCCGAGCTTATCCATTCTTCATCCTTATGCCCACAATATTACCCCTCCAGAATGCCACTGACATCCGCCCGCTACCGCGTGCGTGGCTCACCGTGGGGTTGTTGTGGGGTGTCGGCTGTCTCAACTACCTTGACCGAAACATGCTCACTACGATGCGTGCTTCGATTAAGACAGCCATTCCAATGGGAGATGACGATTTTGGAATTTTGTTCACGGTGTTCCTCGTCGTCTATGGCGTCCTCAGTCCCTTGGGTGGATGGTGCGCGGACCGCTTCAGCCGCAGTCGGGTTATTCTTGTGAGTCTCGCGGTATGGTCTGGGGTGACGTTAGCCACGGCCTATGTTCAGACTTATCAGCAACTCTTGGCCACCCGCGTGCTCATGGGAATCAGTGAGGCGTGTTATATCCCCGCTGCACTGGCCTTGATCGCCGACTACCATCGCGGCAGCACGCGTTCCCTCGCTACGGGGATTCACATGAGCGGTATCTATGCAGGCGTTGCGCTGGGCGGCATGGGCGGCTGGATGGCGGACACGCGTGGGTGGTCCTCCGGGTTCTCCACGTTCGGAGTCGTGGGCCTAGCGCTCGCCGCTGTGCTGGCAATTTTTCTGAAGGATGTGCCCAAAGCGCAGCACGCCAATGCTGGCAACGCCCAGGTGCATCCTGTGGAGACCCTTAAAGCGCTAGGTGGCAATGGCATGTTCTGGATCCTCGCCCTGCACTGGGGACTGCTTGGGTTTGCCGGCTGGGCGTTCACCACTTGGATGCCGACATTTTTAGGCGAACACTTCCACCTTTCTCAGACCAAGGCTGGCTTTACAGCCACCGCTTACATGCAGGTCGCTGCGTTTATCGGAGTGCTCGTCGGTGGTGCCTGGGCGGATCGTTGGAGCATCACCGCGTTGCGCGGCCGCGTTTGGGTGCCCATGATTGCGCTCACCTTGGCGACACCCTTTGTGTTCATGACCTCACACACCGAGGCGCTGTGGTTTGCGGTGGTGTGCCTGATCGTATTTGGCTTTTCACGCGGCTGTTCGGACTCGAACATGATGCCCATCCTCTGTCAGGTCGTCGAGCCGCAGCAGCGCGCCACGGGCTACGGCATTCTAAACTTCTTCAGTTGTTGCATTGGTGGTGTCGCAGCCTACCTGGGGGGCTGGCTCAAGGAGCGGCATGTGGACCTCAGCTTCCTCCTGATGGGCTCCGCAGCACTGGTGCTGCTCAGCGGCCTACTCCTCGCTTTTGTGCGACCGACACGGCGTGGCTGATCGCAACACGTCCCTTCACCAACTCCCCTCACCTCACTCATGCGACCCTCCAAAATTCTCGCCAAAATCCGCTCGGGTAAAGTCGCGCGCGTTTGCTGCGCCGGCTCGCCCATCTTCATGTTCCCCGCACTGGCCGCCCACTTTCATTACGACGGGGTCTGGGTTGATGCCGAGCATCGCACCTGGGATCCGCATGAAGCACAGGCCATGATCGCCAACCATCACGCGGCTGACATCGACTGTCTATGGCGTCCTCCGACGAAGGAGAAAACGGCTCTTTACCGGCTGCTCGAAGAAGGCGCTTCCGGCCTCATGATCCCTCATGTGGGGACACCTGATGAAGCGCGCTTGTTGGTGCAGGCAGTGAAATTTCCACCGCTGGGTGACCGCGGCCTCTGCGGCGGTGGACGCGACGCGAGCTTCTGGGTCGGAGCCCCGAAAGACTATACCACGCAGGCGAACCGCGAGACATTTCTGACAGTGCAGATCGAAACTCCGGAGGCCTTGGAAAACGTCGAAGCCATCGCCGCCGTGCCAGGCGTGGACGTGCTCTTTCTAGGTCCTGGCGACATGTCGTTGCGCCTCGGTTGCAATCCCTCCGTCACGGATCCAAAGATGCTGGAGGTCCAGAAAAAGATCGCTGCCGCCTGTCATAGGCACGGAAAGGCTTGGGGCCGTCCTGTGGGGACTGCGGACGATGCCCGTGCGATTGTTGCACTCGGTGCGCAGCTCGTTGTTTTGGGCAGCGAATTTAGTGCCTTGCACAAGCACCTCTCCGAATGCTCGGCGGAGTTTGATCAACTGCTGAACGAACGCTCCGGCGAACCGGTGGAATCACCGACCGGTGCTCGTAAATCCTACTAACCGCCATGACCGAGGACAGAAATGCGCTTCCCTACACCGACACGAAACCTGTCGGCGCAGCAGATTTCTACACGGCGATCAATGCGACGTTTCGTTTCATCTTCAATCGCCTCGGTCGCGACGGCTTGCTGCGCTACTGGCACGAACTGGGCACCGCATACTATGCGCCAGTGAGCCAGCAGTGGAGTAAAGGCGGGCTACAGTCTGTCGCAGAATACTGGCGGGCGTTTTTTGACGCAGAACCAAGTGCGGAGGCTGAGGTGAGTCTGCATGCGAACGAAGTCTGCGTGGTGGTGACGACTTGTCCCGCAATTCGGCATCTACGCGCACAGGGGAGGGAAATCGTGCCGAGTTTTTGCCAGCAATGTTACTTTGTGAGTGAGGCCATGGCGGAGCCTGCTGGCATGACGGTGCGAGTGAAAGGCGGGAACGGAGGCTGTGTGCAACGCTTTATGAAACGCAGCGATTGCAGCGCAGCCCAAAACATGGAGGACATCGCTACGGCATCATGATCGGCTGTTACGACTTCCCTGGGCATTACGAGTGGACCTTTGGCTGGCTGGAGCAACTCGGCGGACATGAACTCGTGCGTGAGTATTGGTTAGAGGCCATCAGTGAGGATTCACAACTTCATGCGGCGGACTTGATCGTCAATCACGGTATCGAGGGCATGAGGAAATATTGGCAGCACACGCTCGAAGAAGAAGCAGCGGATTATGTGACCACTTCCAGCGACGAGGTCTATCGCATCGACATTCAGCAGTGTCCGTCGAAGGGGTTCCTTATCAAAAACAGCCTGGAGCAATACAGCGACTACTGTGATCATTGCATGGGCTGGATTGGTCCGATGATGAAAAAAGCAGGCTTCATTATAGATCACGAGCACAACCACTGTGGCCAATGCTGGTGGGAAATGCGCCGCGTGGATGATCCGACGCCTCCCAGCGCTCCCGGGAGCCTCAGCGGTGAAAATGACGTGAGACTAATGTCCGAATGGAAGACCCAGCACACAGACCACTATGACCGATCGACTAGTTCAGATGATAAAACGACTCTTCCTTAGCCTAACCTTGATTACAATTACCACCGCTCATGCCGACTGGGAGGCGCTTCCTCCGTTGCCCGTGCCCAACGGGGGTTTCATTTGTGGCTCAGACGGTTCGCGTGTCGTTGTCATAGGCGGCACAAACTGGGAGGGCGGCGTGAAAAACTGGCTCACGGCGATGCACGAGTTTGATCCTGCCAAAAAGCGCTGGGAGAAGGTCAAGGATCTCGAGGAAGTTGCCTATGCGTATGGCACGAGTTTTCAAGATGGCTCGCGGTTAGCCTTCATGGGCGGCACGGATGGAAAGAAGCCGCAGCGTATTTTTGCAGTCGTGGATGGCATCAAGACGGTGCTGAGCAAAGAACAAGAACTGCCTGCCGCCGTGGTGCTGGCAGCCGGAGGCTATTTATCGGGAAAATATATTCTCGTAGGCGGCACCGATGACGCCGCAAATCTTGCGGGACTCACACGCCTAACACACGCGTTCGTGCCTGCCACTCGAACCATCACGCGCCTCACCGACTTCCCAGGCAAACCTTTCGCCGTAGCCGCATCCACCGTCGCGGGTGACGAGCTATTTGTCTTTGGCGGGATGAACTACGACGCGGAGGCCAAGGCGGCGGCGAACACGGATACCGCGTGTGCATTTTCACCAGCGATGAACACGTGGCGGGCCCTGAAACCCCTCGCACAGCCAAACCGCGGCCTTAGCGCCGTGCAGTTGGACGAAACACACCTCTACCTCGCCGGTGGCTTCACTGACGATTTCACCGCCGCAGCGGTGATCTACGATGTGACCACTGACAGCTATCGCCCGGCCAAACCGCTGCCCTATGCGGCGATGGTGGGCCTCGTGAAGCACGCGGGCTTTGTCTATTGTCTCGGCGGCGAGGACAAGAAACAGTCGCGAACGGACAAGTTCTTCCGCATCCCTATCCAAGAACTTTAGTCCTCTCTCATCATGGATTTCATTCTCAGCCTCATCTTCTCTAAACTCATCCGATGAAACTACGACCCTCCCGAATCCTCCGAGAACTGCGCTCCGGCCAGAACTCCACCGTCATTAAACTGAACATGGGCGATCCCCGCATCGTAGAACTTGCGGGACTCGCCGGAGCCTCAGCGGTGTGGCTTTGCAACGAGCACGTGCCCAATGACTGGCTCAACCTTGAGCATCAAATCCGCGCGGCGAAGCTCTATGACATGGACACTATCGTCCGCGTGAACAAGGGCGGCTACAGCGAGTATGTGAAGCCCTTTGAATGCGATGCCACTGGCATCATGGTGCCACATATCACCAGCGCCGAGGAGGCCCGCAACGTCGTGGACATGGTCCGCTGCCGCCCGATGGGCAGCAAAGCACTCGACGCAGGGAACATGGACGGCCTGTTTTGCCAGGTGCCGCTCGCGGATTACGCGCACCACTGTAACACAGAAAAATTCGTCATCCTGCAAATCGAGTCGCCCGAGGCCCTCGAGGTCGTCGAGGAAATAGCAGCCGTGCCCGGCTTTGACATGCTGCTCTTCGGTGCGGGGGATTTCAGTCACCGCATCGGAAAGCTAGGTCAGGCCACATGCCCTGAAGTCGTCGCCGCGCGGAAGCGTGTCCATGCTGCGGCGGTGAAAAACGGCAAGCATATCGCTGTCGCATCGCTGTTTGGTCAAAAAGAGCAACTCATCGAAGAAGGCACCCGCATCTTCACGCTCGGTGCGGATGTGATCGAACTCGGTAACGCCTTCCACAAGCTCACGAAGGACTTCGGTGGCGGTGCTGTTGCGACTGGCACTGACTCGGTTTACGGAACCAAATAAGCGTCATGCAGACCAACCTTTTTTCCCTCCGAGACAAAACCCTCCTCCTCACCGGCGGCGCTGGGCTTTATGGCCGTGGCTTGTCCGCCATGTTGGCTCAAACGGGTGCCACGCTCATCCTTGCTGCCCGCGATGTGGCGAAGCTGCAAGTTGTCGCCGATGAGGAGACAAAAAAGGGCAATCATGTTTTCGCTGAGTCGCTCGATCAAGGCGATGAAGCTTCGGTCATGGCATTGCATGAGCGCATCAACGCCCAATTTGGCGCTCTGCACGGTCTTGTGAATAACGCGGTGCTGCGACCGATGAAAGGCGCGAATGGAGCGGTGGAGCAGTTCGCGGAATCCATGCGTGTGAATGCCACGGGCGTCATGCTCATGCACCGTCACTTTGGTCAAACGATGGCGAATGCTGGACGCGGCAGCATCGTGAACATTGGTAGCGTCCAAGGCATGATCGGCCCCAGTTACGAACTCTACACGGGCACGGATATGGGAGACATGCCGCCCGACTACTTTTTCCACAAGGGCGGCATGGAGAATCTGACGCGCTTTTACGCGGCGCTTTACGGACCCAAAAGTGTGCGCGTGAATTGCCTCTCGCCGGGTGGCTTTTTCAACAACCAGCCCGAGCCGTTCCTTTCTCGCTACTGCGAGCATACCATGCTCAATCGCATGGCTGACGCTGACGATCTGGGAGGTGCGGTCATCTTCCTTCTCAGTGATGCTTCGCGGTACATTACGGGAGTGAATCTCCCAGTCGATGGGGGTTACACCGCAAAGTAATCACGTCAGGGGGTCAAGTTCGGAGAGGAGGTCGGCAATGGCGATGACCACACCGTCCTGTTCGCGGCTGCGGATGCCAGCAATGATGACGGCCATGAGTTCGACCGTCTCCTCAAACGGCAGCGGTCTCACTCCGGTGTGCAACATGTCGATGAACGCGACGAGCTGGCCGCGGAAGGCATGGTAAGTGTCTGCCATCTTCAGCGCGAGGTCGCCTTTGGTGCCATAGAGATGCACCGCGCCGAAGCTGCCATAGGCATCGTGCAGCGCGCCAATGGTGACTTTGACGCCACTGCGGTGCGTTAGGTGCATGACATCGCCACCGCTGTCCGAGTGCGCTTGCACGGTGAGGAAGCCCTGGCCAAGCAAGGGTTCCACAGCCTCCAGCGCATGGATGCCGTAGCGCTCCCAGGTCTTGCAGGTGAAGCTGGTAATCCAGCGCAGGTCGCCGAGCTGGGAGCGTTGGTCCTCGTTCAAGCGCATCTCCGGCGCATACCTCATGCCGCTGGTGGACAGCATGATTTTGCCCGCCTGCTGCCACTGCACAAATTGCCGCAAGTCCGCGATGTTCGTGGCCATCGGCTTGTCGATGAAGACTGGCAGGTTGGCCTCTATGAAGGGTTGTGCGCGGCGGACGTGGTCGTTGCCATCATCCGTGGCGATGATGACGGCATCGACTTGGCCGATCACATCCTCGGGCTTGTCGACAACGTTGGCGATCAGGCTCGCTGCCGCCACCTTGGGCGCATCAACTGGATCATCGGTCCAGATATGCGTGACGCGAGCACCGGGGATGCGCACGGCTTCAAGCGGTTGCCTGCCCATGTAAACGGGGATGCCGGCATACGGGCATCTGGCCATCTCCTCTGGGTTGTAGCCATTGATGATGCCACTCCAAGAATACGGGTGCCCGTTACCCTCGATCATGCCGAGCATGGCTAGGCGAAGCGGCTGAGAGGATAGGTTTGAGGGTTGAGATCCTGACATGAGGGCTTATCAGTTGGGAGCTAGGGAGCTGAAGGGTTAGGGTTGAGGGACTGAGACATGCTGCCGTTTACGGTGACTTTGGAAGGTCTCAACTAAAGACTCTCAACCTGCTGTGAAGCAGCACTCCGCAGCGCGGCCTGGTTAAACTTGAGCGTCTGCACGGCTTCTTCAAAAGTGCAGAGCGGCGTGGGCCTGCCCTCAATGCCATCCAGGAAGGCATTGGCCTGGGCGATGAAGATGTCGTCGCGTTCCATGGGCGGCGTGATGTGCCAGGACCAGTCTTTCTCGCCATGCCGCAGGGTGCCCCAGCGCTGGTGATGACCTTCAATCTTCACGCTGCCATGCGCGCAGTTAATCGTCAGCGTGTTCTCATTGGGGGCCTGAAACTGGGTCATGGCATAGCTCACCAGCACATGGCCGTGGCGTGCGGTGACGTTGACGGTGTCCTCGACTGTAACGCCTTCCAGAACCTGATGCGCGGCGTCGCAGAAGACGCGGGAGCAGGGGCCGATGAGCCATTCCACGGCATTCACGATGTGGGTCAAGGCGTCCTGAATCGCGCCGCCACCGAGGTCATGGCGGGTATAGTAGGTGTTGCGATAAACGGGTCGGAAGGTCGGAAAATGCTGTCCTGAGATGCTGCTGACGTGCAGAACCTTACCCAGTTCGCCACGACTCAGGAATTCTCGTGCGCCGATGATCCAGGGCATGAGGTGATAGACATACGCCACTGCGACAAAGCGCTGAGATTCAGCGATGGCCTCGCGCATCGGCGGCACGAGCGCATTGTCAATCGCCAGCGGCTTTTCGATAAACACATTCAGCCTGAGGTGCAGCAACCTGATCGCAATCGAAAGGTGTAGATTCGCAGGAGTGCAAATCACGGCGGCATCATAGTGGCCCTCAGACAGCGCGGCATCGAGCGATGAAAACACGGACACACCGTAGCGTTCCTGCATGGCGGCAAGCAGCGTGGAGTTCGTGTCGCAGGCGGCGACCGTGCAACGTCCGGTCTTTTGAAAGCAGCGCAGATGGCGCTCGCCGATGCTGCCGCAGCCGATGATGAGAAGGGAAGGCATAAGAGCTCTTAGTAGATAACAAGAGGTTGTCGAGTGGCGAGAGATCCCGCGATCTTAAAAGCGATGACAAACTCAATTTCATCCCAAGCAGCTGTCTCCTATGAAGCGATCAAACTCGGCATTGACGCCAACGCCAAATAGGACTGGCTAAGCCGTTAGGTCGATGGAACGACTCCGCAGCTCCCTCAAAAGATGGGTTCGAGGAAAGCAGGGCCGTCGTCTTTACCGAACCACCCGAAACCTCAATAAAAGCCCAAAATCCTTAACGGCAAATTTCGAGCTATTGATTGACTAAACTCATCGCAAGAAATCGCTTTTCGCCCCCCTTTTCCCCCCCCAGCTTGCGCGCGTTATTGCCGCGGAGCGCGCGAAAGTGCGGGGCCTATATCGCTTCCTGTGTAAGTTCGCCGGCCATCCCCTGATTGCCTGCCAGCAAGCCGCCATCCACCGGCAAAACAACTCCGGTAATCACTCGCGCCGCATCGGACGCCAGAAACATCACTGCGTCGGCGACGTCCTTGGGCGTGGCAAAGTCGCGCAACGGATACCACTTTTTCAGGGATTCAAACACCTGGGGATTCTTGTTTGCCCGAGCCTCCCAGGCCTGCGTCTTAACGGTTCCAGGGCACACGATGTTCGCCCGTATGCCAAACTTTCCAAACTCCATGGCCAACGCCTTGGTGTAGCTAATGAGGCCCGCTTTGGCCACACTGTAGCCGGGATGTCCCAGCGAAGTCATACCGTTGACCGAACCGATGATCACAATATTGCCTTTGCCGGCTTTTTGCATCGCGGGCCGGACCGACTCGACGCAGTTAAAGGTTCCGTTGAGATTGAGATCCATATCTTTTTTCCAGCTCTCTTCCGTGGTGGTTTGCAATGTCAATGCCTCGGCTGCTCCCGCATTGGCTATCAAAACTTGCACCTCGCCTTTTTCGGCAGTGGCCTTTGCCAATGCGTCTTGGAGCGCTTTTGAGTCAGTAATATCCGCCAAAACTGGAGTGCAATGGTCGCGGCTCAGCTCGTCGGCCAGTTCAGCGAGTTGAGTTGCGTTACGGTCTTGGGCAAACACGTGATCGCCAGCGGCTACAAAGGAGGCGCACAAAGCTCTGCCTATGCCGCCACAGGCGCCGGTTATAAGGATATTACGTGACATATTTTAGGTGGATTTGGAGCGTGAAATTTTGTGGTTCGCGCGGATGTTGGTCCAAAAGACTGCAGGGGTTAGCAAGAAATCGCGTTTGTCTCCTTTTCCGCATCCCTGCACCATTTGTTCATGAGGTTCCTAGAATGCAGGTGCTGCCCGAGCCGCAAAGAAAACCCGCAGTGCGCAGAAGAGCGCCAAGATTTCTCTGCGTGAGTTTTACAAAAGCGCTCGTTTTATCGGATGGCTGCGGTGATACAGGGACTTCACATCTGAGGAAACTCAAGCGTGTCGAGGGGAAACACTGGCCGGACGATTTTTCGAAACGGGAGCGTTGACAGATTACTTGTGCACGGACCCGGGGTTTCCACCCAGAGCATCCGCTCCGCGATGGGAGCATAGGCCCCACGGTGTGCGACCGCTGCCTTCACTCCAAGGAAAGCAAATGTCTGGGGCGCAAATCCCTGACTGCTCCACTGCGCGCGGTCCATGGGTGGAGTAGGCCGTGAGGTGAGCAGGATCGTGAGGTTTTCGTGGCGGACAACGGCACACGGACCCATGTTGAAAAAGTCACCCGACATCGACGCGAGATGACTTCGCTTATCCTCCAATTCAAAGCGCCCACTGGAGAGTGACAGCAACTCCACGCGAAGGCTGATCGGGCCTTCGTCGAGACTGCTGCCTTTTCCTCCCAAGGAAAGTTCAAACGTCTGAGCATCCCCTGCCCTCTCGAAGTTTACCGCCTGAGTCACGGCTTCGGGATCGCAGATGGCAACGGCCGCATTGGGAACCCCGAGTCTCAAGAAGGCTCGGAGCAAGCCAGTGGCGTCCCCTGGCGCGCCGGCACCAATGTTGTCGGATGGTTCTGCCACAACGGTAAGACCCGCGACGGGATGTGCGAGGGCCTGTCGCAGCACGGCATCCACAGGAGACTCTGTGGCGTTGCCTTTTTCGCGGAGGTTCCAAGCGCATTCAGCGAGCGTTTTTAGCGCGGCTTGTGCCACGGAAGCGGTTCCTGTGGTGCATATACTGAAGCTCACCCCTGTGTCCGGAGTATCCGCAAATGAAAAGCCTGCGATCACGTTGACACACCAAAACTCAGGGTGCTGAATTTCGAGTGCGCGTGCCGTCGCAAGCAGAGTGCGCATGGGATCATCCGCAGAACCCGTGCCCGTGGGCGGCCACATCAGCGGGGGATGTTTCCAAAAAGTCCGTGGCCGCAGTTTTTCTCGGAGAGACCGGTCCAGAAGATGCGCGGCGCGCACTGCAGCGTCGCGCGCGTCGGTGTGAGGGTTTTCTCGGTAGGCAACCAGACAATCCGAGTGGGCTGCCATTAGGTCGGTGTAGTTGGCGTGGAGGTCGAACACGCCGAACACAGGAAGGTGTGCGGCTCGGGTTAAGGTGCGGATCCGTTTGAGAAGTTCGCCCTCCACGTCATGGATGGCCCCACACACCATCGCGCCGTGGAGGACGAGAAAAATCCCGTCGAGCTTCGTTTCAACCGCCTGAGAAATGGAGGCGGAAAGTTCCGTCCAGAAAGTCTCGAAGACGAGGTCGGCGGCGATCCCTGAAGGGACCGCGCGCAGGTCGAGTGCGGGGAGGATGTCCCAACCGAGGGAAGCCGCCGCTTCAAGGGCGCCGCCAAGGGGGGAGCTGTCGCCGGAACACAGAAGCATCGCACCGCCTGTCGCGGCGGCGAAATTTTCAAGAGGCGTGGAGGATTCCACGAAGGTGTGGGTTTCGTGGAAGAGACCTGCAAATAAAACTCGCGGTTGGGAATTCATTGGGCGGAGCATCCCACGGAGCGTTGTGGGCAGGGCGGGCGGACATAGCGATCATCGGGATGACCAACGCCGCGATTAGCGCCTCCATCGCGCTGCTTATTTCTTTTTATGTGAGTACGGGCTTCGGAGTGGCAATTCTCGCGCCAGGCGACATCACGCCGCCCGTCTGGGGGCGCGCCCGGTCTGCGCTTGTGCGCCGAGATGTGAGTTCGCTCTTTGGTCACGAGGACCTCTTTTTTTGCAGCGCAGCGGCCGCTTCGAGTTTCCCCCACATGAAGATGTCCCGTGAATTGGCGACGGCTGAGTTCAAGGGAAGACAGGCTTCACGTTAAAGGACGCGTACGCGGTCGCTTGACTTCTCACGGAAGCCAGCGGATGCAGGAAGGCGAGGGCATCTCCGCTGGAGCGTTCGCCGCAGTGAGTTTTCCGGAGCGGGCCTCGATCTGGAACACCGCCACGTTGTTGCCCCGCATGTTTGCACAGAGAAGCCAGCGGCCGTCCGGGGAGATGAGCAGGTTTTGCGGTCCCTTGCCGAGGCTGGGCTCGAAGCCGAGCAGCGTCAGCGTCCCATCCTCTCCAATGCGATACGCGGCGATGGTGTCGTGGCCGCGGTTGGTCCCGTATAAGAAGTTGCCGTCAGGGGTGATCTTGAGGTCAGCGCAATAACTTTTGCCGGTGAAATCTGCAGGCAGGGTTGGGATGGTCTGCCGCGCGGTCAACGTCGCAGTCTCGGCGGCGTAGTCGAAAAAGGTGACGGTGTTGAGCTTCTCGTTGATAACGTATACACGCCGACCATTCGGATGAAACGTCAGATGTCTCGGGCCAGATCCCGCGGGCAGCGACACGAAGGGCTGAGTGCTGTTCGGTTCGAGTCTGCCCGTGGCCGAGTCCAGCCGATAAACGAGGATCCGATCGATGCCGAGGTCCGCGGCGAGCGCGAACCGATTATCGGGACTGACGACAATGCTGTGAGCGTTCGCCTTTTCCTTGACGTCCTTGTCGTTGGCGATGCCGGTGCTGTGAGGGATGAGCGAGGCTGCGGCCTGGAGCATTCCGTTCTTCTGCACGGCGAGGGATGTCACGCTCCCGGAGGAATAATTGGCGGCAAGGACGACCCCGCCCGTGGCATCGACGGCCAAGTAACACGAGGCGGTGCCGCGTGTGGATTGCTCGCTAATCCGCTTTAACAGCCCGGTGCGTCCAGCAATCGCGTAGGAGGCAACCCTCGAATCTTCGGGTCCGCCGAAGTGCGCCGCGTCGGTGGCATACAGGAAACGGTGATCCGGCGAGAGCGCAAGGAAGAAGGGGTTCTGGATATCCGTGGTGCGCTGCAGTGGTTCGAGCGAGCCCTTTTCAGGATCGAAGGCAAAGGCGTGGATGGCTCCCTTTTCGCCAGAGGCGAAGGCGGAGATAAAGACTAGTGGTTGATCCGCTCGCACCGTTGCGCAGATGAGCAGAAGGAAGGCGAGCAGTCGCAGGCAGTGTGTTTTCATCGGGACGTGGGATGGAATGGGGTTACTGGCCTTGTGCGCGGAGCATCGCGGCGGCGATCTCCCTTTCGATGACGGGCAGCGGATTGAGCGGTGAGAAGGGATCGGCGACTGGTGTGACCTCGTTGGTGACGGGGTTCCAATCCACCGGACCGTAGCGGCACGGGGCCGGGTTGTGATTGAGAATATGATCGCCAGCGTCGCCCTTGTTGAAATGCCAGAACTCGAAGGGGAAATGCATGAAGCCGTGCGCTTCCATGACCTCTGTGATGGCCAGGCGGTTCGCGATGTGTTCCGGTTCGACGAAATGGGAGCGCATGGGTGTGCGTTCGCTTATCTCGAGATAGGCGTTACCGCGCCAGACCTCGCGGTCGTCGTCGCGGTGGAACACGGAGATATCGATCGCTGAGCCGGACATGTGGGTGCCGATCTTGGGGATGTTAGCAGTCATCACGATGGCGCGGCGGAAGATCATTTCGACGGGCGGAATCTCGCCGTTGTTTTCCCAGATGCAATTTTTGAGGATGGCATCGAAGACTTGGGGTTTGCGCACGAGCTGGCCTTGCATCGCGAGGGAGCGGAAGGCGTCCTCGATTTTGAGGATCCATCCACGCTCATTCATCACGCGTCCGATGGCGACGACATCGTGCACGAGGCTCTCGCGCATAAAGAACACGCGCTCCAGTTCCCCGGCGATCTTGCTGGTGGAGAAAAGCATCTCGACGTTTGCGGCGACCGCTGCGGAGCGCATGCAGGCGAAGCGTTCGCCGCACTCGGCGACGGGGTGTGCAATGAGCTTTTCGACCATCGCGTAGCCGAGCTCCATCTGCTCGGTCCAGTAAGCGCGTCGTGCCGTGTCGTCGTTGGATACTGTAGTCATGAGGAGTCTTGTTTTTGCGGCGGCTACTTGAGTGAGCCGAGGTATTCGAGGAGGTCTGCCGCTTCCTGAGCGGCGAAGCTTTGCAGGAGGCCTTCGGGCATCATGGAGCCAGGAGCGGTGGTGGTTTTTTCAATGTCCGAAAGGGCGACCTGTTCGGTGAGGCCGCCCGCCATCTTGAGCGTGAGTGCGCTCGAGGTGCGCGCGGTGACGAATCCCGTCTTGATGCTGCCACCTTTGATTTCGAGCGAAATGAGCTGCCACTGGGGCTCCACGAGTTTCGACGGAGCAAGGATCTGCTCCAACATCTCGGCCCGTCCCCACTTGGTTGCGATGTGAGTGAGGTCTGGCCCGAAGTCGATGCCGACTCCCTCCACGCGATGGCAACTGGCGCACACGCCTCCGAAGAGAGCCCGTCCGCGCGCTGCCTCGCCCTTAATTGCGAGCAAAGTCGCCGGTTGGATGTCGGGACCGAGGACCTTGCGCTGTTCGGATGCGGGGAGGAAGCGTTCGAACAGATCCCGGCGGAGGGGTTCGAGGCTGGTGCTGCCCATGGCAATGGCTTTGGCGCGGATATCGGCGGGGAGCTTGTTGTCGAGGATGGCTAGGAGCAGGCTCAGTGCGCCGCTGTTACTGGCGAGGAGCGTCGGGAGTTGCGACGCGTCTCCGGTTGAGAGTGCGGCGAGCGCCTGCTCCTCGGTCTTGCGCTGATCGAGAGTGGCGGCGCTTACGTCTCGCCCATTGGCCCTCATGCTGGCGATCCAATCGCGCACGACGAGGACGCCGCGGTCGTCGACGAGATGGCTGCCGAGGTAGGGCATGTGGCCGCGGCCAGCGGTGGCCATGCGGTAAAGGAGAACGCTGCGGCTCGGATCGCCGCTGGCAATGACACGGGCGTCCGGCAGATCGAGCCCGCCCTGCACAGGCTTCGCGTCGATGAGGCTCGCCCCTTTGAGGGCGGCCTCGATGTTCATGTAGCTCGGCACACCGCCCCCGCAGTTGTACTGGTGACAGACCCCGCAGTTGGTGTGCAGATAACTGCGCGCCTTCACCTCGGCGCTGCCCACCGTGCCGTGCGGATCCGTGAGGCGCGGCTCTGCGGGAGTGATGCCGAGGCGGGTAAGGGCATCGAGCTGGCGGCCCGGTTCCTGCGAGGTGGTGCGGTCGAGTTGGAGCGCGCTGAACCCCTGGGCAAACGCGTTCATCAGCGTGTGGCAGCGTGCGCATTCGCTTCGGCTGTAGAAGCGCCAGCGCTGTTCCAATGCGCCGCCGGGGGCGGCCTTGTCTTTTACGGTGAATGTGGTGTCCGCGCCCTGCGCAGGGACGAGTTCCGCGTCGGTCTGGTCGGCGTTCCAGCGGTAACTGTACGTGCCCCAGAGGGCGCCGTCGTAGTGCAGGACTTGCGTCTCTACGCGTCGGCTGGTGGCGGGATTCCCGCGTTCCATGTCGAGAGAATAGGTCTTTGCGAGAACCGCTCCGGCGGGGAATTCCCAGTGACCGCGGAGCACCACGCCCTTAGAAACCTCGGCGACGTTCACGCCGGACTTTTCTGGCAACGCCACCCAGCGTTGCGCAGTCGCGTGGTCGGCCCAGCGAGGGGCGTTGATCTCGAAGCTCACCACGCCTGAGGAAGGCTTCTGTGAGGGTGTTTCCGTGAAGATCCCGGTCTCGCTGAGTTTGCGAGGGAAAGGGGCTACTGCGTTCGACTCGGCGCGCTTTGCGAGGTGCCAGAGGCCGCCGCCGCTGTAATCGACGATGATCAGTTCGCCCTCCTGATCCAGGCCGAAACCGACCGGCATCAGAGAGCTGCGCGCGAGCTCTCGATGTTCGAGCACCTTGTCACCGTCGTTGCGCAGAGACCAGAAGGTGCCCATCTGCCAGTCGCCATAAACATAAGCGCCCTTGAGATCGGGGAGCTTGTTGCCGTGATAAAATTCCCCGCCCGTGATGCTCGCCGCCTCGCCATGCGGATGCGCGACAAGCGGTGGAAGGATGGAAGACGGACCGAGCACGCGATCGGGGCGCACATCCTGTTTGCTGGCCTCCGTGATGCTCCAACCGTAGTTGCCGCCGCGCTGGATGCGGTAAATCGCCTCCCACAATTCCCAGCCGACATCGCCGACGAAGAGCTCGCCGGTTTTTGGATGGAAGCTCATGCGCCATGGATTGCGCAGTCCGTAGGCCCAGACTTCGCCGCGCGCCTTCGGCACATTCAGGAACGGATTGTCGCCGGGAATGCTGTAGGCGCGATCCTTGTCCGGATGATCCACATCGATGCGCAGCACGCTGGAAAGCACGTCGCTGATATCCTGTCCTGTGGCATTGGCATCCGGCGGGTCCGCCCTGGTGCCGTCTCCGGTGGAGAAGTAGAGCATGCCGTCGGGCCCGAAGCGCAGATTTCCGCCGTTGTGGCCGCCGGCGCGCCATGTGAAGATAATCTTCGCGCTGCTTAGATCGAGCTGCGGCGGGGAGGATTCAGTTACGCGGAACCGCACGATGCGCGTTCCATCCTCCAGAAAATCTGCGCCCCTCAGATCACGGATGATCCATGTGTACACGAAGCGGTTTTCTTTGAAGCGAGGATGAAATGTGAGCGCGTACGACTGCGCTGTTTGGGGATCAAAAGCTGAGAGGTTGCCGAAGGGTTCCGCCTTCTCCACGTCCGCGCCGGGCACGAAGGAAAACATGCGCCCGGTTTCCTCGAGCACTACGAGGCGGTTGGTGCCGGGCAGCGGCGTCACGTCGAGTGGCCGGTTGAAGACGAGCTTCGGATAGAGCCGCTCGAGCACGTAGGGCGGTGGTGGCTCCGGCGTGCCGTGAATGTGGGACGTTGTCCATGGGACGCGCTGCTGCGCAAACAGCGGGGTTCCGCACACTGCCGCCATGAGCACGAGGAGCGGCAGCAGTGCGACGGGGCGCCCCATCCTCCGAGGCCACACGGCTCGTGGGGGCGTGTTCTCCACGAAGTTTGCGTTTATCGCGGAAGAGGGTGCCATGGTGGATTGCGCGTTCATGGGCAGTCTATGCGGGCTTCCAGTCGCGTGCGTGCACGGCAAAGGCGGCGGCGCACTTCTCTAGCGCCTCGCGGATGTCTTCCTCCCGGTGGGCGAGGCTGATAAACCACAGGCCGCGTTCGATCGCGCGCACGCCCTGATCGAGCAGGCAGCGCCGCAGATGCGTCCAGCGCGCGGCATCGTGGCGGCGCACATAGTCGCGGTAATCGGGGACGGGACCCTCTGGGGCGCCGGGCTTGAGCATGACCGCATGGAAGGCCGGGCCCGGACCCTGCGGGCGAAGGGGGATTCCGTGTTGATCTGCGAGCGATCGCAGGCCGGTCATCATCTGACGGCCTAGGGTCATGACGACGCGTGGATGCTGATCTCCGAGCGATGCTATGTGATCGAGGCACCACTTGCTCGCAGCAAGGCAGAGGGGGTTGCCGTTGAGCGTGCCCGCATGGACCACGCTGCCCTCGATGATTTTCTGCATCGCCGATCTGCGTCCTGCGAGTGCGGCAAAGGGGAGGCCGCCGCCGACGGCTTTGCCCAAAATAGTGAGATCCGGGACGAAGCCGAGCGACTGCTGTGCCCCGCCGGGAGCGGTGCGGAAGCCGGTGATGGTTTCGTCCGCGATCATTAGCATGCCCTCACTCTCACACAGTTCGCGGATCGTGTCGATCATGCCGGGAACGGGCTCCATGCAGCAGGTGTTGCACATGATTGGCTCGAAGACGATCGCGGCGATCTGGCCCTTGAACTCGGCGACTTTACGCCGGAGATGATCGGGGTCGTTCCAGCGCGCGACAACGAAGGTGTCGAGCACCTCGGGGATCACCCCGCGGCTGGGATGCAGGCGGGTTGGGGATTCGTCGTCGCCCCAGCGGTCGGCGGGGGGGGCGAAGCCCACGAGACCTTCGTCGGCCCAGCCGTGGTAAGCGCCCTCGAACTTGAGAATGAGCGGGCGGCCGGTGTGTGCGCGTGCGAGGCGCAGTGCCGCAAGGACGACCTCGGTGGCGGAGTTGTTGAAGCGCACGTTTTCGGCGCCGGGCACCATGGCTTGGATGCGCTCGGCGACGTCGATCTCCAGCTCGCACTGAGCGGCCCAATGTGTTCCGAGACGGGCCTGTGCCGCGATGGCGTCTGCCATGCCCGCGGGTGCGTGGCCGTAGAGCAGAGCGCCCTGGCCGATCTGGAAGTCGATGTACTCGTTGCCATCCACGTCCCAGACGCGCGGGCCGCTTCCTTTTTGGAAATACAGCGGCACCGGCTGCTCCATTTTGCGAATGCCGCTGTTCACGCCGGCGGCGATGGAATGGACGGCCCGTTCGTGAAGGCGGCGTGAGGTGGCGTAGCGGTCTGTCATAATTAGATGGGAAAATCGGCAGAATTAGGCGCGACGCACGGCCACAGCCTCGACCTCGTATTTTAGGTTAGGCGGCAGGCAGTCGGTGATGGTGGTGCGGGCGGGAGAAGGGGCGGGGAAGTATTCGCGGTAGAGCTGATTGTAGAGCGGCAGGTTCGCCGCATCGCGGACGTAGTTGCGTGTTTGTACGACGTGGGCGAGATCGCTGCCTGCGGCTTCCAGCACGAGGCGGACGTTCTCCATGCTACGACGAAATTCTCCTTCAAAGGTGTCGGTGAGGATGTTGCCTTCCCTATCCACCGAGGCTTGTCCGGAGACAAAGATGAGGTCGCCCACGACGACGCATGGGCTGAAGGGCAGGTGCGAGGTGGGAGTGTCTTTGAGTTGAGGATAGGAGACGAGTGTGTGGTTCATGCGGTTATAGGTTTGGGCTCGGGAGATTCGTCGGCGACAAGCTTCTGCGTTGCATCCATGGGCAGCACGACGATGCCGGCGAGAACGAAGACTCCCGCGAGCGTGAAGAAGACAAGTGTCTTGCCGTCGCCGCCGCCGAGCTTCATCAGCCATGGGATGAGGAGGGCGCCTGCGCTGGCGCCAAAGTTGCCCCACATGTTGCCCCAGCCGCCCGCGGCTGCGGTGGCGCGTCCGCCGACGTCCCCCATAAAAGCCCAGAGCGCGGGGTTGGCCAGATCGGTGCAAAAAGAGACCACCGCGCAACAGGCGACGAGCGTCCAGGTGGATTCCGCGAAAGGGCAGAAGACATACGCTGCAGCGCAGACAAACATGGAGCTGCTCATGGGCAAGAGGCGTCCCCAGCGCAGCCCGAAACGGCGAGTGGCCCAGTCGCAGTAATAACCGCCCGCGATTTGGCCGAGCATACCGAACGCCAGCACATAGGTGAGCATTTTGCCGCCTTCGATCTCTCCCACGCCGCGCTCTCTGACGAGGTACGTTGGTAGCCAAGTCACGAGGAAGCCCCATCCAATGTTTTGCAGCATCTGTGCGGCGGAATTGCACCACAGACTTCGGCTCTTGGTGAAACTCCAGAGGGCGCCGCCGAGTTCTCGCGCAGTCAGGGCCTTTTCGCCCTGCGGTCTGCCGATCAACTCGAGCTCGGCCGCGTTGACCTTCACATGCTCGTGTGGATCGGAGCGAACCATTTTCCAGAAGATCGCGCTGATCACGAGGCCGACAGCTCCGTCGATCCAGAGGGAGGTGCGCCAGTTGCCCATCGTGACGATGAGCCAGATGGTGAGGAAAGGGGCGAGTGTTCCTCCGATGCGGCCGCCCAGAGCGACCATGCCGCTGGCCGTGGCACGGCCGGCGAGAGGGATCCATTTACGGATCAGGGCCATCGAGGTGGGATAGGCGCCGGCCTCAGCCACGCCGCACAGCAGGCGCGTGATCAGCAGGCTCGCGAAGCCCGTGGCGAAGCCCGTCATCGCTGTGAACAGCGACCAAAGCACAATGTAGAGGGTCAGCATGGGCCTCGCGCCAAAGCGATCGCTCGCCCAGCCTGCCGGCACCTGAAGCAGCGCATAGGTGAAGAAGAATGCGCCCAGAATGCGCCCGATTTGTTCGGTGGTGAGCTGGAGATCGTTGTTGAACGAAACCGACTTCACGATCTCCCCCATGCAGATGCGGTCGAGATAGAGGATGAACGCCATCAGCATCGTCACGCCGATGATGCGATGACGGATGTGTGTGGGTGCGTCTGGGTCGGGCATGGAGGAAGGGCTGGGATTAAAGGCTGGAAGAGGCTCGGACTACCGGAGTTTCGCGTCCAGTTCCTCCAGTTTGAAACGCACACTCATCACATAAGCCGGCTCTCCTTGGGTCCAGTGGCCATACGTGGTCGTGACGAATGTGCCGTCTGGCAGGAGTTCCACGCCGGGGTATGTGCAATCGGCTCCCTTGGTGTTGTGCATGATGCGGACGCGGTACTGGCCTTCAGTGCCCCGAGCGATGTCTTCGTATCGCCCCACCCAGCCCACCCAGTCGCCCCGCGTGGGGCTGACGTGCGTGGTGTCGCGGAAGGAAATAAAGAGGCGTCCGTCCGTCCCGTACTTCGCCACATGGCGATCACCGGTGAGGGAGGCCGGCAGTTCGCGCGGCTCCGTCCATGTCAGGCCTTCGTCGTTGGAGAAAATGACGAAGGAATTGTATTTGCGGGAGTTTTCTCGGAGGAGCACCGCGATCTGCTTTCCATCTGGAGAGCGCACCGTGCCGGGTTCGCAGAGGTCGGCATCAGTGTGTTGGGCGATCGCGGTGGGTGCGCTCCATGTAAGGCCGCCATCCGTGCTGACGGTCTTATATACGACGAAGCCCCCGGGCTTTTTCTCGCGCGGCTTGTCCTTCGGCGGTGCTTGCAGGAAGCGTCCGTCATCGTGGAAGAACGCCATGTAATGACCGGGCGTCTTCAGGGGGATGCAGCTCGCGCAGGCGACAATGCCGCCAAAGTCGCCAATGGGTGCCAGCTCGCTCCATGTGGCGCCTTCGTCTTCCGTCAACGCCATGCGGATGGGATAAAGGCCGCTGAACAGGATGATGCGCTTTTTCCCCGCCGCATCCACTGTGCGGTAAAGCGTAGGGACCTCGGCGGAGCTCTTCCAATTATCGGGAGTCGGGAGGCGTTCGCTCCATGTTTTGCCGCCATCGGTGCTGCGTTTGTAGACGATGGCGCCGCGACCGTGGCCCTTGGGATAAACCGTCAGGATTGTTTTGCCGTCGTCGAGCAGGGCGGTAGTGGGATGGCCGAGGTATTGTCCCGGCTCGCGGTCCACGAGAGTCTGCCGCGCGATGTCCGCGCTGATGTCGACGGTGGGGATGGTGTAGCTCGGGCGCAGCATGGTCTTGAGTCCAGCCGGCACCACGAGCGTGGTATCCTTTTTCTGGGCGTCGTCCTGCTGGGCCGGACAGGCGGTCGCGAGAAGCCCAGTAATGAGCAGTCCCGCTGTACAAAAGCTGCGTGAGGAGGGGTGGTTCATGCGTCGTGGCAGGTTGTCGCTTTAGGGCTTCGCGGGGCGCACCGACTGGAGGCGCGCTTTTTCTTGGGCCTCCCGCTTCACGACGTCCCCCGGATGCTTGGAGAACGAGGCAAACACGTCGCCGACGACACGGTCGGTGAGAGCCCCGAGATGCGAGAGAATGATCTGTTCCGCCTCCGGCTTGAGCACGGAGCGGAGGGGTTCATAACCGCCGACCGCGTGTGAATCGGCGGTGGCGATGTAGCCGATGTTACCGTTGGAATAGCCGACGATGATGGGCGTGGCGCGGTCGGCGATGGCTTTTTCGAGCTTGAACCCATACTCGACCATCGGTTCGCCCGGCATGGAGAGGAAGAGGAATGGCCCGACCTTGATCGCCATCAGTTCCGAGGGAACGGGGTCTTCCTTTCCGGGGAGGTCGATCGTCTCGCTGGCCACGCGGATTTGGTAGAAGGATTCGCGTTTGGCGAGTTGCTCGCGGGTCACGCTGAATGCAGCCGCACGGGCTGTTGCACCGCCCAGATCGCGGCCTGCCCACTGGATATCGGCCTCGTCAGCGCAGCGGTACGGATACCCCGGGAGGTTCGGCCGAATGTCGCCCGCGCAGCCCTGCAGGAAAAGGACCGAGGTCTTCTGTCCGTAGATCATCTCCACGAAGCTCTGCGCCTCGCCGGGGAAGTCGGCTGACATCTTCGGGTAACCCTTTGGGTAAGGCGGCGAGCCTTTGTCGCCCCATGTGAAGAAACAAGGATGGCAGACGGCATGCATGATTATCGCCATAGGGGTCAGGGATGTGCCATCATCAAAGCGCAGCACCTTCACGCGCGGATCATTAGGCCCATCGGGATTGAGTCGTATCACCGCCCGGCCATCGATGGTCTTGCGGCGGTTGATGCCGAAACCAATGCGGTCCTCGCTGTACCCGACGCTGACTGTGCGCATTTTGCCGGCCGCCTCCTTCGCTGCGGATCCTAGTTTTCCGATAAGGTCCGAGGCCCACTGGGGGTTTTCGACAAAGTCGGGCGCCGAATGGTTGTGGGAGGCGGAGATCATGATGTTGGCCGCTGGGACGCCCGTCTCCTTTTCGATGCATGGGCGTGCTTGTTTCACCATGGCCTCCCATGCGCCGATAGTGTCCATGGTCACGATGGCGGCCTTGGTCTCGCCGTCGTCGAGAACGAGGATCGCTGCGCGTATTGGATCGCGCACACCGGAGACATCTCGCCGATGTCCTGTCACGGAGAAGTTGGCAACCACGGCGGGTGTGATGTCGACCTTTGCCACCCCGGCCCTGAGGTTGGAGGTGACCGAGAACTGGCCGTCGACGGTCTCTGCGCGGGAAGAAGCCAGAGTGGCGAGGCTGATCAGGAGAATAAGGAGGGGGCATTTCATGGGCGACTCCAATTGGGGCTTGGAATGCACCGTACATGGCGGGAGCGCAGATTCCACTCCCGCTTTTTGGTCAATTAGGTAAACAACTTTACGTAGAGGCTAAAGTGGGGGGATTGGAGGGCTTTTCGTGCTTTGGCGTCTTGGGGACAGTCCGGCTTCGGGTGTTCACCAAGAAGGCACCAAGCAGCGAGGGGAGGCTGAGCACGGCTGGATTCGCGGGCGCAGCGGTAGCAGAGACCTGCTCGCACATTCGCTGGGAACGCTGGCGCTCGCGAAGGTGCTCGTGCAGAGCCTGCCTGCGCGACTTTGTGCTCATGGTACCGACAACGAACAAGGCACGGGGCAAACCGGGCTCTGCAGCTCAGTCGATCTGATCATGCTGCTAAACTCCTTCGCGGAACCGAGTTGCGCGAAAGCTTTGTCTCCCCCTTTCTAACTTAGAAAATCTACACATCGTAATTGTGATTCAGCCAATGCGTTGTCGGCGGCGATCACATTTTCGACTCCAACCAGGCTCCGTTAGACAAGACAGGCTAGATCATCAACTGTGCGTTCAAAGGTGAGTTGCGCCGCAGCGTGCGGAGAGGGAGTGAGTTTTTGTTCTGGCAGTCCTCTCCTCGGACTACGTCACTCTCTTTCTTGAAACTCCGTTTCCACCAGTTCGCGGAATGCTTTCACATGCGGCAACTCAAAGCGGCCTTTGCGTTGCAGCAGCGCGAGGTCTTCGTGGCCGAAGAGAGCGCTCACGTCGCGCCAAATGAGCGCTGGCTGGCCGCGTTTGGAAATGGATGAAGTCATAGCGCCGGGCGCGAGCAACGCCACGCCGAAGCCCATACTCACGTAGCGTGTGATGAGAGGCACACCCGAGGCGCTGATTGCGATATTGAGTTGATTGAGCACCCCTGCGTTGGCGAAGGTGAGATCGACCTGCGAGCGATCTGAGGTGTCCTCGCTGCTAAGCACTAGAGGATGCTGTGCGATCTGTTTGACGGTAAGCTTTTTCGCTTTGGCTAAAACGTGATCCGCTGGGCAGTGCAGTTGAATCGGGTAACGCTTAAGCCGGTGCAGGCTCAGGGTCGTTGGCAGTTCATCCGAGGTGGTCATCCCGATGATGGCGATGTCCGCCTGCCCGGCGAGAAGAGCCGCGAGGGCGCCGCGCGAGGGGCGTTCCATAAGACGGAGGCCGACGTTGGGAAACTCCTGGCGGTAGCGCATCACAGGATCGGGCAGGGCATCATTGAGCACACCAGCGGGGGCGGCAACGGTCAGTTTGCGCGGGGCTTTGCATTGCCGATCGTCGAAGACCGAGCGCAACGACAGGAAGCTCTCGACCAGCGGATCCGCCATCTCCACGAGCAGGCGACCATCCCCCGTCAGCACCACCTGCTGGCCCTGCGTGTCCACGAGTTGCACGCCGAACTCCTCCTCCAGCGCCCGCACCTGTCGCCATGCGGAGACGACGGATATCTTCAGCGCGGCAGCCACCGCAGAGAAGGTTTTTTGACGCGAAAGTTCCACCAAGGCTCGGAGCTGGCGGAAGCGGAGTTCTTTGAAAAAGCGGCGGTCGGTTTTCATCGGATAAGTTTTAGCCTGAGCGTAAACACTTTTACTTTGTTGGCCACAAATATCTCGCGCTAAAGCGTGTGGTGCGGGTGTATCACTTGTAGTTAAACAGCCATGAGAAATATCCTTGCCGCTCTACTCGCGCTGCCGTTGTTCGTTTATGCCCAAAACGCCCCGCGGGAAGCCAGAGACACCAGAGCAGAGACAATCATCGCCGTCTATGGAGACGCCGCTGCGGCCCCAGCCCCGACAGCAGGCTGGAGTTTTCAATGGAATGAGCGCAGCAAGCTCGGCGACTCCGCAGGCTACGCTCCCTTGAGCTACGATGAGAAAGCGAAGGCATATGGTGTGAGGGATGCGGTCGGCGCACTGCGGAGCGATACGCCGGGGCACACGATTTCGCGCGGCATTGGTTTCCTCGATGTCTCGGCCCTGCGGGACAAGGAGGGCGGCGCGCGGTGTTACATCGCGTCTTACAAACTCAGCGCCGACTCGGTGGGCAATGTTTGGATCAATCACGGCAACCTGCGCACGCCGCTCAGCTACGGCACTGATTTGCAAGTCTATGTGAATGAGCAATTGAAAGCGCAGACGCTCATCAAGAACGACCGCTTCGCACAAGTGTTTCAGTTCAACCTCGGGCGCCTGAAAAAGGAGGACGTCATCCACGTCGCCATCGGCCCCGCAGAGAACTCGCCCAAAGCCGCGGGGAGACTTTTCTATGTCATCGAGGATTGTCCGGCTGGCCAAAAGCCTGCGGAGCCGGTCAACATCTTGTCCCCGACGCCCCATGCCTCCTCGCCGCAGTTCGGGGCAAATGGCATGATCTTGGCCGCCTATGCCGACAAGCACCGCGCACAGTGCGAGGCCGTCGTGGCGACCCGTCCGGAGCTGGTCTTCATCGGTGACTCCATCACCGCACGCTGGCCGCAGGAAATGTTGGAGGCGCGCTTTGGCCAACACCGTCCCCTCTGTCTCGCCTATGGCGGCGACTGGATTCAAAACGTCCTTTGGCGCGTGCAAAACGGCACGCTCGACAAGGCCCCGCCCAAGGTCGTCGTGCTGCTCATAGGCACCAACAACCTCACTGGGAAGTTCACTCCCGACGAACTCACCACGGACATCGGAGCGCTGCTCAAAGCCATCCAGAGCAAGGCAGCCCAGAGCAAGATCCTCCTCCTCGGCATCCTTCCGCGCGGGGCCTCGATCAAAGACGAAACCAACGAAACAATCCGCCAGACCAACGCCAAGCTCGCTACGTTGGCCGACCAAAAGCAGGTCTTCTACCTCGACGTCGGCGACAAGCTCGTCGAGCCCGACGGAACCATCAGCCCAGCGGTGATGCCTGACAAACTCCACGTCGCCGGCCCTGGCTATACCCGTTGGATGGAGGCGATGGGCCCCACACTTGATAAGCTGCTGAATGAGCTTCCCTGATTACCGCCCCCCCGATGAAACACCCCCTCAAGTTCCTCTGCTGCACCCTGCTGGCCTCGCCCGTCGCGACTTTTGCACAGGTAAACAAACCGAACAGTGAGAGCGTCACTCCTGACGAAGAGATGTTTCGCCAAGCCCTCGCCATCTCCCCTGCCAACTACTCCTGGCGCAATACGAACGTCATCGCCCTATCGCGTCTGCTTATTCAGGATCAACGGGCGAAGGAAGCCGTGAAACTGTTTGACGGCATGGATTTCTCCAAGCTCGAGAACACCAACGCTAGAGGCCAACTCCTTAAAGCCTCCGCCCGTGTCTTCCTCGCCGCAGGCAAGAAAATCAAAGCCGTCGAGACCTTCGACACCCTTCTCCAAAGCGGCATCCCCGGCGCCTGGAAGGATCGCATCAACAAGGAACTCGAGCGAATGGCCGAGGATTTTTAGCCATGAAACTCACCCTCCAACTGATCATTGTCCTCTTCATTGCGTCGTTCGCCGCGCTCCACGCTGAAACGTCTCCTATCCAGATCACCGACCGCACAGTCGTCTTCAGCCACACGAGCACCGACCCAAAGGACCCGGCGAATACTTCGGGCTACAATCTGGGGCCGAGCATCGCGATGCTGCCGGATGGGCGGTTGATGGCCTCGTGGTTTTCATCGCCGGCGGAAGGCGCGGAATCGCAGCGCATCATGCAGGCGTTTTCATTGGACCAAGGCCGCTCTTGGGGCGCGGCGACTGTCTTGCAGGACATCGCGGGCAAGGCTGACTTCGATCCCGTGCTGGTCGTTGCTGGGAAGGAGACTTTCTTGTTCTTCTCCTTCTTCGATCCACAGATCGACATCTATTTCCGCCGCAGCAGTGACTCGGCCAAGACTTGGACCGAGCCGGTGAAGATCCACCAACCCAATCACACGACACGCTCCAATGGCATTCAGTTGTCCACTGGCGAGCTGCTTGTGCCGCTGCACACACGCGGCACGAAAGCCGGCGGCGTGCTGAAATCGCGCGATGGGGGCAAGACGTGGACGCGTTTCGGCGCGGTGACCAATCCGGAGGGCCAGGGCGGCGAACCGACCATCGCCGAGACGAAGTCCGGCAAGATCCACATGCTGCTGCGCACGAAGGACGGCCTGCTCTGGCGGGCAATTAGCGCAGACAAAGGCGAAACATGGAGCGCCCCGGAGAAGACCGGTCTCACCGCCACCTCAAGCGCCTCGCACTTGCTTTGCACACGCGATGGCACGCTCGTCCTCACCTACAACCCCGGCCCCACACCACTGCGCTTCCCGTTAATCATGCGGACCTCCCACGACGAAGGCGTGACCTGGAGCGAACCAACGCTACTCGCCGATCGACCCGCAAAAGTCGGTGGTTGGTCTATCTGCTATCCCACGCTGACTGAACTCGCCGATGGCACGCTCATCGCCATTTGGGCGCAGATTAAAAGCGCGTCCGGCGAGCTGTATGGAGACATTCACTCAGCGCGAATCCGCATTGCCACACCGGTCAAGTAAACCAGTGCTGCCATTTAAATCACCCTTCAAAAACCAGACCTCACCGTGAAATTCTGTTCCCTTCTCCGCTATGCCAGCGTGCTCCTGTTGTTCGCGTTTTCGGCCTTAGCGGCCGATGGCCCGCCGGCTGAACCCCTCACTCGCAAAGTGCCAGCTCTGGATGGCGGCGCCCACATTCTCTGTTCCGTCTATCCCCCTGCCCCCGTACCCGCAGGCAAGGCAGGTCTCGTCATCCATTTCTACGGTACCGGTGGATCGAGCAAGCCCGGGACATACAACATCGGACGGCCTCCTTTTGATGAGCTTCGCCGACTGCTGGCGGCTCGGGGCTTTTGGCTGGTCGTGCCGACCCTGGGTCCGTTGCCTTGGATGAACGACGCTGCATGCAAGGAGGTGGACGCCGTCATCGCCGATATGGTCCAGCATGAAAACGTGGACCCGACTCGCGTGCATTTGTTTGGCACCAGTATGGGGGGCGGCAGCAGCCTCATTTACACCATGCGCCGACCGAATACGATCAAGTCACTCGTCGCCATTTTCCCAATGACCGACTTCACTCAGTGGCTGCAGGAGATGCCCCGCTACCGGATAGGCGTTGAGGGCGCGCACGCGATCACGCCCGAGCATCGTGACACGGCACTGCGAGACATCTCCCCCATGCAGCATCCCGAGGCATTTAAGACCACACCCGTCTTCCTTCTGCATGGCGACAAAGACCCTGTCGTGCCACTGCATCACAGCCGCGACTTCGCTGCTCTGCTCAGAAAAAACGGTTGCGAGGTCACCCTACGTGAAGTCGTCGGAGAAACGCACCGCGATGAAATCGCGCAGCCCTTTCAACAGCAGATGGCGGACTTTCTAACCCAGGAACAAAAGGGCCCCCAGCAATAGTTCTCCGCACCGCTTTCGTGATATCCCGCGAAGCAAAGAACTCGATCATAGGGCCGACGATTTTTAGCCAGGAACCACACCCTTACCCCCCCACCAAACACACTCCATGAAACTCAGTTCACTCCTCAGCTACGCCACCGCGCTTCTGTCGCTTATCCCCCTGCTTCCCACCATCGCCCGCGCCGAGGGCGACGATGGAAAACTGCGGATCATCGTCTTCGGCGCGCATCCTGATGATGCGCAATACACTTCGGGCGGCACTGCGGCGAAGTGGGCAAAGCTTGGCCATCACGTGAAGCTGGTATCGGTGACGAATGGCGACATCGGCCACTGGCAATCGGCGGGTGGGCCGCTCGCGCAGAGGCGCCTCGCGGAGGTGAAAAAAGCAGATGCCCTCATCGGCGCGGAGACGCAGGTGCTCGACATTCACGATGGCGAACTCATACCTTCGCTAGAGAATCGCCAGAAGATCATCCGGCTCATCCGTGAGTGGCGTGCGGACATCGTCATCGCGCATCGTCCGTGGGACTATCATCCCGACCACCGCTACGTCGGCGTGCTCATCCAGGATGCCGCGTTCATGGT